>Ga0256841_1000279_pt1 | contig 56068 bp, 55 predicted proteins | sample 356308metaG_FD_185971 | JGI IMG/M metagenome (GOLD analysis project Ga0256841, IMG submission 185971) | Hydrothermal vent microbial communities from Mid Atlantic Ridge, Atlantic Ocean - 356-308 | ecosystem: Environmental > Aquatic > Marine > Hydrothermal vents | place: Atlantic Ocean: Mid... | reverse complement strand
GGCAAGCTGGGTGAAAAGATCCCGGGAAAAACCGGATAGCATGACAGGTACGAACTGTATCCAGCATGCTCGTCACGCAACATGCTGTAATTCATGGTAAAAAACCCACATTTTGCGCGTTCTGGTGCAATATTCGGGCTAGAAGTAGGCTGCGAAAACCCAGACAACAAAAAAGTGCTCGCGCCAATCCGGTTTTTTCGCATTGTTTCATGGATGGGCATAATTTTTCTCGGGTATCAGTCAATGATTTGCCCGCAAGCTTGCGGCTTCTGCGTGGTGTGTCTATCCGCGGCATTATTGTCCCATGGAACAACGCATTCTTTATCTTGCCGCTTATGACGTGACGGATGACGAGCGCTTGCGTCATGCCTTGCGCGTGGTGCGTGAATACGCTACCGGTGGGCAAAAGTCTGTGTTCGAGTGCTTTTTGACCGCTTCAGAGAAACAAGCTCTGCTGGAGCGCATGCGTATGGTGATTGATGAAGGGGAGGATCGTTTTTTGCTGATTCGTTTGAGTCGTCGCCGCAGCACGAAAGTTCTGGGCAAGGCGCGGCCACCACGGCTGCCGGACTTTTTCTATTTCGGGTGAAAAGATGAATACTTTGTATATTGACCGCAAACATACGCATCTGAAAGTGGTGAGCAATACGCTGGAACTTCGTGAGAAGGAACAGTTGCGCCAGCGCATCCCGTTGAATCTGCTGCGGCATATGGTGATTATCGGCCATGTGGAGACGGATACGGGTAGTCTTGGCGCGCTGGCGGCGGCACAGGTTAGCGTGGCGTTGCTCAGTGGTCGCCAGCATCGTCATAGAGCGATGTTGCTCGGCCCGTTGCGGCATCCGGCAACGCGCCGCCTGGCGCAATATCGAGCGTGCATACGTGCGGATTTGTGCGCGGTTTTGGCGCGGGCGATGTTGTTGCGCAAGTTGGCCGGGCAACAGCGATTGTTACAGCAGGCATTACGCCTGCGGCCCGATCAGCGTTATGCGCTGCGCAAGGGGATCGATTCTCTGCGCGGAATTCGCCGCAGGTTGGCAGATGAGGAGTTGTCTGTGGCGGAAATGCGCGGGTTGGAAGGCGCGGCCGCAGCAGGTTATTTTCAGGCCTGGAAAGTCTTGTTACCGCCGGATTTGGGATTTTCGGCACGCCGCCGCCGGCCTCCGCCTGATCCCGTGAATGCGGCTTTGTCGCTGGGTTACACGCTGTTGTACGGCGAGGCGGTGAAGGCAGCTCATGGAGCAGGTTTGGATCCGGCGCTGGGTTGCCTGCATGAGCCCATGCATGGGCGCGATTCACTGGCCGCGGATTTGATGGAGCCATTACGCCCACGACTCGATGCCAGGGTCTGGCGCATGTTTGCCGAGCGTCGCCTGAGCGGTGCAGATTTTCATGCCCGCGATGGTGGTTACTGGCTGAACAAGAAGGGGCGTGCGCTGTTCTTTGCGGAGTATGAAACCGTGGCCAGACCTGCCCGGCGTTGGCTGCGTTTGATGTTGCACGCCTTGCTGAAACAATTGGAGCAATACGCCGATGAATGAGCAGACAGATGTCAGACCGTTGCCGGTATATATCGAGCCGGCTGAAGTAGCACAGGTGACGCTGGATGGCCCGGCCCTGTGCGTGAGCATGCTGGATCGGGCGGATGCCTGGCTTCCTTTGCGGCGCTTATCGAGGCTGGTGGTTTCTGACAAGGTGCAGATGGATATGTCCTCGATTCTGGCTTGCGCCAGATATGGTATTACCATCGTCATGCACGATGGGAATGACGATATTGTGGCGCGTGTTATTGGTCGTGGAAGTGATTTGAGCGGGTTGCGCCAGCGTTTGATGGATCTGACAGTGCTGCCAGACTGGCGCGAACGATATGGAGACTGGTTGAATGCGCAGTGCCGCCGCGTTTCCATGACGGTTGTCCGTCGCACTCATGCACCGCGCAGCCTGGCTTCTCATCCCGGCTTGTTGCGGAAATGGTTGCAGTCCCGGGCGGCAGAATACGTAGGGCAGAGCATTGCCAGGCGGACAGGTTATCTTTTTTCGCGCCATGGGATGATCTGGATGCAGCATAGCCTGACGCGTCTGGGTGTGGACGCGACACAGGCGCTATGGCGAGAGGGTGAACCTGATCTGGCCGCAGATCTTGGGCATCTGCTGGCCCTGCGCATGGAACCGATGCGTCTCGGGTGGCTGGCAGGAATCGCTCGTGGTGGTGTGCGTCATCCTTTACGTGACAAGGCGGTGATTCGCAAGCTGGAGCGTTTACGCCCACGTCTGGCGCGCATTGACCTGGATCTGGTCAACCGGCTATACATCTGGCTCAGTGAAACAGAAGGACTGAATCGGTAATGAGATATCCTTGAGATGAATATGCGCTTATCTGGTCTGCCATGTGTTTGCTGGACAGGATGCGGCAATTGTCGACGAGCGGTATTGATGCCTTGGGTATGGTGCGTCAGTGCGAACGGCATTTGACGCTTTTACACCAGGGGATCCCGAAAAATTCCTTCCATGGCATTTTTCTCGCCGCAAAGAGAAAATGCGATATCCTCTTTGCTCACTACGCTGTTCGGGATGTTATTCCACTGCTGAAAAAACGCCTGGAGGAGAGCGAATGAAAGGTGATAAAGCGGTAAACTGGCTGCTATGCTATGACATCGCCGATCCGAAGCGGCTGCAAAAAATCCATAACCGCGTGTCGCGGCAGGGTTTGATGGTGCAGTATTCGGTTTATTATCTTCATGCCAGTGAGGTGCAGCTGGAGGAATTATTGGGCGGTTTGAAGCAATTGATCCAGCCGGGAGAAGACGATATTCGTGTTTATCCGGTGCCAGAGAATCCCGCTGCTCGCATGGAAGGTCATGGTGGCATTGCGCGCCCACTTCTGGCAGGAGGCGACAACGATGCTGATGCGGGCTGGTTATTGTTTGGCGATGGCGGGGCGGTCAGTGTGAGGCAGGAGGAGGCGAGCATATGAAAGCTAGCCCGCATATTTCACCAGAACGCGCAAAATGTGGGTTTTTTACCATGAATTACAGCCTGTTGCGTGACGAGTATGCTGGATACAGTTCGTACCTGCCATGCTATCCGGTTTTTCCCGGGATCTTTTCACCCAGCTTGCCCGAACGCCCTGCAAGCCGATGAATAACATCGGCTTTTGTCCGTTCGAACAATCTGGGCAAAAATCTCTCCGGGAAAATTCCGGATTCCGGTGCAACATGCGGGCTAGATGTCTCCGGCATTATTTTCCGTATCGGGACCAGAAACTGGACTTCCGGCCATGGGCCTGACGAAGTTGTTGCAGGTAGGTATCGTGGTCGTCCATACCTCGCCAGTCAGAAACGGATCTGGCCAGTCGATCCAGTTTTTTGAGATAGCGCACGCCATGGGGATAGGTCTTGGTTCGGCCACGCCGCAAGATGGAATCGAGTAAAGCCCGGTAGACAACAATGGCAGCCATATGGCGCTCGTTAGTTTCCATAGCGTCGGCCAGGGGGAGCAGGCTGCCATAAAAGTCACCATTGAGCTGATCCACCCGGTCCAGCAGGTAGCGTTCCGCATCCTCTACTTGCCCCATTTCCATAAGAAAAGCGGTATCCGACAATGACAGTGTTTTCGCGGAAAGGATCAAATCAGTTTCCTCCGTAATGACCGATTCGCGCTTCTGCGCTCCGATAACGGACAGCAGCGCCTCCAGCGAATCATTGCTTCGATGCCGACGGAAGATGCGCCTGGCAACATCCTTCTGTTTTTCTGTTTCTCCGAGCCGCCCAAGAATCTCGAGCAGCAATCGGTCTCGCTCATCGATTTGGTGGGTTTCATTCGGGGAAATCTTGTCAAGCCATGACAAGGCGGCCTCAGGATCACCGCTTTCCAGATAGACCTGGGCGATGTCCACGAAGGCAGCGGTTGACAGAGTTCCCCAGGAGTCGGTGCGAACCTTTTCAAAAAGCCGCGCATCCCTGTTCTGCCGAGCCAGGGATTCAATCAGATGCAGCCAGTGCCGCTTGGCATATTCATCTTCTTCCTTATCGGCAGTTTTCTGAAGCATGTTGATCAGGTTGCGGATATTTGGTTCGGGCAAGTATTCCACTGCACAATCAATAAGGGTATCGCGCACGCCATAGTCATCATATTTATTGAGCTTGAACACCAATTCGGTCAGCCACTCTTTGTCCGGGCAGCGCCGCGCATAGCTGACAAACAGCTCTTTGGCATCGAAACGATACACCTCGCCCACGTGACCACTGGAATCGTCGCAATTTCCGAGCGTTCCCTTATCGGTTTCGTAAAACGCTGCCACCAGTTTGGAACCGATTTTGGGATCGTCAACATTTGCGCGCAAATCTTGCAGCAATGTTTCCAATCGACGCGCGAAACTGGCGGATTCTCTCCAATGAATAAAATGCCTGGAACGCTTGAGAGAACGCAGTTTAGCCTTGAACCGCTCAATGTTTTCCTCTGGCGTGGCGATCATCCGTTCCACCAGATCGTCAGCTGCGTCGTTGTGATCCGCCAATTCCAACAAGGCATCTGCCAGGGCTTCCGCGCCCAATTCGATAAGCCGTGCTTTTTTGTTTTCGTTCATATTTCACCTTTCAGTTAGTTCAGGTAGTTCTGTGCCACGAATCATGGTCTCCACCTGACGGGTAGGCTGGCAGGGTAGCGCTTATGTCACGCTTGTGCGTTTTTTCCTGAAAAAAGCCGGGAACGAAACAAGATATCGCATTTCCCGGTTCCGGCGTTGAAAACGTCCAGGGGAGGACTTTTTCAACATTCTGTCAAGGGAACCTCGAAAAATTCCTTCCATGGAATTTTTCTCGTCGCAAAGAGAAAATGCGATTTCCTCTTTGCTCACATTTTCAATCACTTGTGGTGATTGAAAATGGTGGGACATCCCTGTCCCACTCGGGCACCTCGATTATTCGAGATGCCCTCAAGTCATCCTGCTTCTGCAGCCCGCTCTGTAGCACCCAACCTGCTGCATCCAGGCCCGGATATCTGGCTTCTGCCTCCGGTTTGAGGCGTTACCTGGATCTGGGTGCTGATCCGCTCCTTCAGGGCAGGTACGTGGGAAATGACGCCGATCAACTTGCCGTCCTGCTGCAGACTCGCAAGAGTTTCCAAGGCGGTATCGAGGGCTTCCTCGTCGAGGGTGCCGAAGCCTTCATCCAGGAACAGCGAATCAACCCGGACATTCTTGCTGGCCATGTGAGACAAACCCAGCGCAAGCGACAAGCTGACGATAAAACTCTCTCCACCGGAAAGGTTCTTCGTGGAACGAATCTCGCCCGCCTGGTAGTTGTCAACCACGTTGAGCTCCAGGGGCTGGGCGTCATCACGGACCAGCAAGTAGCGGGCTGTCATTTTCTGCAGTTGCCGGTTGGCATGACCAATCATCATTTCGAAGGTCAGCCCCTGGGCAAAATTGCGGTACTTCTTGCCGTCCGCGGAACCAATCAGTTCGTGCAGATTTTCCCACCGGCGGCATTCTTTTTTCCGGGCCTCGATAGCTGTTTGTTTTTCCTTTATGCGCTCCTTTGCAGCCGTGTTTTCTTTCAGCTTGAGCTTGAGACCGGCAATGGTATCCTGCAGTTCCTTGAGGGAATCTCCATACTCTTTGAGTTGCGCTTCCAGTTCCTCAAGAGATTTGTCGGTAATCTTCTTGGCCATTTCCGTGGCCAGGCGCGTTTCCCGATCCTTTTGCCTGGCCTTGAGGTCTGTTTGGCGCTCATCCAGTTTCTTGGCCTTTGCTGCCAGCTCATCTCTCTGTTCAGCGGATAGTCTGGCCTCCAGAAACTGTTCTTCATCTGAAAAGTCCACAGGCGCCAGCGCTGCGGAAAATTCGGTTTCCAACCTTCTCAGTTCTGGCTCTCGCTGGTCGATGCGTTTTTTCAGAGATTCAACATGGGCCTTTGCGGTATTCCATTTTTGCTGCAATTCATTGTGCTGATCCCTGGCTTGCTTTTCAGCACGCTCGGCATCAGAAACAGCCTTGTTCAAGCGGAGCTCCTCGTCGTTGGGGTTCTTGTCGCCGTACACTGCTTTACGCTCGTCACTTCCGGCGTCGAGTTCCTTTTTCAAGGTCTCCAGGTGCTTCCGTTTTTCGGCCAGGGCGATGCTTTGAGTTTCGATAACCGCATCCAGCCGCTTCACCTCACTGTCGATATCGGCAATCTGTTTCTCGATGTCCGCCTTTTTCCTGACCTGGGCCTGCCATGACTTCAGCCGCGCTCTTAGGGTTTCAAGCAGTAATGAAATGTCAGTATCAGGGATGTCCGCAATACCAAGCGGCTGGAGTTTGGTAGAGACGGCCTGCCTGTGTTCGGCAAAATCAGCCCGGAGTTTTTCCAAGCTGTCCTTCACATCGGCAAGGGTTTTCTCGGCAGCCTTCTTGTCGTTAGCCGCTGCTGTTTCCAGCTTTTCAGCCTCCGTCAGGTTTTTACGGGCCAGGCTTTCTGCTTCTTCGAGTTTCTTGATGGCGGCTTCCTGATCCTCGGCTTTGCTGATCAGCCTGGTCAGGGCGTCAATCTTCTGTTCGGTTTCATCGGGAACAGGGACATTCCCTTCCGCGAAGGGGTGTTCGGTTGCGCCGCAGAGTGGACAGGGCTTGCCGTCTTCCAGTTTTGCCCGGTGATCTTCAAGCTCTGCTATTTTGGTCAGGAAGGCCATTTCACGCAGCAGGGTTTCCTTCTCGGTGCGGTATTCTCGCAATAAGCGGTCTCCCAGCAACTGGCTCAATGCATCTTTGCCTTGCTGAATCCGTTTTGAGGCCTGCTCCAGTTCCTGCTTACGAATGCCACATTGCTTGTGATAGTCGTCGAGTGACTTTGTCGCTAGTTCCAGAGCTGTCGTGGCCGTTTCTTGATCAGCCTCTTTTTGAACGATTTCTTTTTGCCTGGAGACTAGGCCGCCCAACTGTTCTTCAACACCGGCCAGGCCGCTGATCAGCCATTCATCCTGGGCATGCTCCTTGAGGTAGCCGTCAACAAGTTCCAGAGTCTCATGAGCCTTGGAACGTTTTTCCTGCTCTTTGAGTCTGGCCTGTTTATCCATATCAATCCTTGCAGTATCTTTTTGGCAGCTCTCTTCGCCTTCCAAAACAGCCTTTTTCTGATCGGCAAGTTTCTGATCGAGAGAGCGAACCTTCTGCAATACAGGTGCGGCCGCTTTCAACTCTTCTTTGGCCCGAGCAGTTTGTTGCTCAGCCGATTTCAGTGCCTCGGCCTGTTCCCTGGCGGAGAATTCCAGTCCAGGAAGAGCCTCTTCTTCCGTTTTCAATGCTGCTTTTTCATCCGCCTGTTGTTTGCGGCTTGCGCTGAGGGTTGCGTATGTGCCGTCCAGTGAGGCGGCAGTCAAAGCCCGGTTGAGCTTTTCACGATCCGGTTTGAACGCCTCGATATCGATTTGCAGCTTGCTCGCTTCATCGGCCAGACCAATGATTTCCTTCTTCAGCCCATCGATGCTGGTGAGCCAGTCTATGGCCTTGCCGGTGTCAGCGGTTTTGGCAGCAAGGTTTGTCTCTTCCTTCTGTTTTGTTTCGAGTGCCTGCCCAAGCTCCTGTTCCTGTTCCGGCTCAAGAATCATGATGCCTGCCGTTTCAGCCTGTAGCTCGTTTAGTTTTTCCCTCTCCTCGCGTTGCCGCTCATGAACACGGATGGATATCCGGCTGTAGATCTCGGTGCCCGTTATCTGCTCCAGGATCGGCGCCCGATCATCCGGTGCCGCCTGAAGGAACGCGGCAAAGCCACCCTGGGCCAGCAACATGGAACGGGTAAAACGATCAAAGTCCATGCCGGTAGCCGACTCGATCCGGCTGGCTACCTCTCTGATCCTGGATTCGAAAATCTCGCCGGAATCGGCATTGGCAATTTCGTGTTTCGGGGCCTGGAGTTCGCCATCCGGCTTCTTGCGTGCCCGGTGTTGGCTCCAGTGACAGCGGTAACGCCCAGTCTGGGTTTCAAAGGTCACCTCGGAAAAGCATTCGCCGGTCTGGCGGGACATGATTTCGTTCCCGCTCTTTGTGACCTTGTTGAGGCGGGGCGTGCGGCCATAAAGGGCGAGGCAAATGGCATCGAGGATAGTGGTCTTCCCCGCGCCGGTAGGGCCGGTGATGGCAAAGATACCATCAGACACGAAGGCCGGGTGCGTCAGGTCGATTTGCCATTCACCAACCAGTGAGTTCAGATTCTTGAAGCGTACCTGCAGTATCCTCATCTACAGCCTCTCTATTCTGCCTGCATATCGTCTTCGTAGAGAGACGAGAGTGTCTCCTGGTAGGTGCGAAGCAATTCCGGCCACTGCTCTTCAGGCACATCATGAACGGCGAGGCATCGTTCGAACACGTCGTTCACGTTCAGATCGTCGAGTGTTTCCTCTTCATGGATTTGCCCCAGCACGCGGTCGATGATGCGGTTGTTTTTTATCCGGAGGATTTCCATGTGACTGCCGGAGAGGGCGGCCTCCAGGCGCTCGCGCAGGTCGCCAATAACCTCCTCGCCTTCGTAAACGACCTCTAGCCACGCCTGGGAGTTGGTGGCCGAGAGTTCGAGAATCCTGCTTGAGATCCCGTCCCAGTCTCCCTTGACTCGCTCAAGCTTCTGAAACACCGGCACATCGATCAGTTGCACAGACGTTACTGATCTGTGGAATTCAACCTGGCAAACACTTTTCTGCTGTTTCGCCTCCCCAAATCCCATGGGCAGAGGAGAGCCGCTGTAGCGCATGGTTTCAGATCCGTTCACTTTTTGCGGGACGTGGAGGTGTCCAAGCGCCAGGTAATCAAAATTCGCAGGGAAAATCCCGGCTGTCACGTGAGCCAGAGAGCCCACATAGAGTTCGCGCACGCCATCGCCGTCGATGGTTTGTCCGCCAGCGGTAAACAGATGCCCCATGGCAACGATGGGAATGTCAACCTCAAGCTCCTTGCGCTTCTGTTCGGCCAAGGCGCCAACGGTGGCGTAGTGATTGCGGATGCCATCAATCAGCTTCCGTTCCTTGTCCTCGACGCTTTCGCCCGCTTCCGCCACACGGATATCCCTGTCGCGGAGGTAGGGTACGGCGCAGACAATCAGTTCCGGAGCAGCCTGCTCATTACGGAGTACCAGCACTTCGTCCTCCGGGTCTTCAGTGCTGCTTCCAACCACGTGGACATGGATCGCTTTGAGCAGTTCTTTGGGAGCATTGAGAAACGAGGGAGAATCATGGTTTCCGGCAATGATCACAACATGACGGCAGCAGGATGCGCCGACGCGGCAGAGAAAACCATAATATAGCGCCTGCGCCTGGTTACTGGGCGTACTGGTATCGAACACATCACCAGCGACAAGCAGGGCATCGATCTTTTCATCTTCAATGGTCTGAGCCAGCCAGTCCAGAAATGCCGAAAACTCCTTGTAGCGTTTTCTGCCATAAAGGGTTCGGCCGATGTGCCAGTCGGATGTGTGGAGAACTCTCATGGCGAAGCGTAACCCCTTTGAAAACAGCGAGAAATAGAAAACCCGTCGTCCTGGAGAAACCTTTCGGAGAGACGGGTTGTCTTGTTTCAAGTGGTGGAGGCGGGGGGAATCGAACCCCCGTCCGCGGATCCTCCGCCTTTGGCTCTACATGTTTAGTCCGGTCTATTGAGTTTTAACCACTGACCACCCGACGGACAGGGCGGTTTTGTGGCGAGTCCGGTAAGAGTTTAGCGAATCCACCCCGGACGAGCTTCATCGCGATCCTGTGAGAATCGACGCTTCAAGTCCGGACGCACAGGCACGGCTCCGGTGAAGCGGCACCCTACCGTTTCTTAGGCGGCGAGTGCGTAGTTGTCGTCGTTGGCAACTATCAGTTTGTAGATGGATTTACGAGGGAATCTACATCCTCGACATGCACCTCGGGTTTTGCTATCCGCGTCGAAATCCGTGTCGCCCCCGAAAAGGGTGGAATCAAGCATCCATGTTCAGGCGCACAGTGTAGTTGCGCGCCCGCATTCATGCAAGTGATATGGGGACAGTAACCGGTTTTTCAATGGCTTACTGAGATTTGTCACTGTGAAACAGTATCTTTCGTTTTACAATCCGCATCATTCGATAGTTTGTGACAGGCAGGCAAGATGGAAGTTTCCGAGAGCGACAAAAAGGCGGCCCGCTGGGCGCATGATCTGTTCGTGCTGAATATTTTCTTTTTTCACTTGCTGCTCACCCCGGCAACCATCATGCTCGGCGTTGGCATCAAGGGGTTGCTGATTCCCCTGGCTCTTTCGTTGATGGTGATTACCTACATCTATTACCGGGGGCGGCGCGAGCCGCGCTGGTTTGTGGCGGCTCACTGGCGTCTGGCTTTCAATCGCTGCAAGTTGCTGCTTGTCGGATATGCGCTTACTGCAGCCATTCTGTTGCTCGCGGAGGTTTTGACCATGGGCATGAAAGATGCGCATATGGCAAACATTCTGGTGACGGTAATCACGCGTATCGCCATCATGCCGACGCTGATCCTTGTCATGGTTACGGTGGTCATGGAGGCTTCGGCCACTTCCCTGGTAAGTCGTGGTGAAGTGCCGGAAAAAATCATCCGCGTTTTTCCTCCTCACTCCTGATCCCGCCGGACTGTTGCAGGAGCACGCCACCGACGATGAAAAGCAGGCCCAGATAGCTGGAGGGAAGAATTTCCTCACCAACCACGAAGTGGATCAGTACCAGGGACAAAAATGGGGAAAGATAAATCAGATTGGCGATACGCACGGTGCTGCGGGTAAGCTGCAGGGCCTTGAGCCAAAGCAGGAAAGTCAGTCCCATCTCGAACATTCCTACATACAGGGCGCTTGCCAGTCCTCTTTCGTCAGGGAGTGAAAAACCTTCGACAAGCCACAGGGTCAGGGCAATGAAGGGCAGGGCGAAGACGAAATTGCAGAACAGTCCCTGAAGCGGATCGACCCGGCTCCAGGTCTGCCACATCCAGTAGGTTGCCCAGATCAAGGTGCTCCCCAGGGCCAGAAATACGCCCAGGCCATCGCTGAATTCCAGGCTCAGGGGGTCTCCCCTGGTGGCGATGATGAGCACCCCGAAATAACTCAGGGCGATGGCGGCCAACTGTTTTTTGCGCAGTCGCTGCCCCAATATGGGCACTGCCAGTAGCGACAGGGTGATGGCCCAACTGTAGTTCAGGGGTTGGGCTTCCTGGGCGGGCAGCAGTTTATAGGCCTTGAACAGCACCAGATAGTACAGCCAGGGCGTAAGCAGTCCTGGCAGCCCCAGTCTGAGTAAAGAGCCAGGCGGCAGCCACAACAGTTCCTTCAGTTTTCCCTGCAGGGTCAGCACCAGTCCGAGGATGCAGACCGAGCTCAGGCTGGCCCAGAACAGCAGTTGTATGGGCGAAAGATAGCGCAGGGAAATCTTGAAAGCCGAGGCGACGGTGGACCACAACAATACCGCCGCCAGACCCAGAAGCAGCGCCCGGCGCTCGTCTGTCATGCGTTGGGAATGGGTGGCAGCGGACAATCCAGCAAAGAAGAGAAGGCGCGCAGCAGTTCCATTTCCAGGGCGGTAACTTCTCCATCGGCGGTAACGCAGGCTGCGGCGGCCTTGAGCAGACGGGGCTTGAGCAGGGGCGTGAGCTGGGCCAGTTTTGCCATGGCCTGATCGAGCTTGTCCAGATCCAGTTCCGCTTCGTTGAGGAACTTCAGGCCTTTTAGTCCCAGTTCGCTGGCGGCTGCCTGAAATGCATGCAGGGCGTCCATTTTGCTGTCATGGGTGTTGTGCGCCAGATAGCTGAGCATGAGCGCAATCTCGCCGCTCAGTTTTGATAGATGCTTGTATTTGCCAATGCGGGAAATGCGGTGTTCGAAATGCGCATCCAGATTGTGCAGGATGATGCGGTGCAAGGCCCATTCGAAGGTGGTGATCTCGCCATCCATCTCGATGAGCGCTTGCAGATTTTCCTTGAACAGTTGGTACTGCTCTGCTGACAGCTGCCGCAGGGCGGGCATGGCCAGATCCACCAGGGTAAGCCGCAATTTGGGTGCGAGCTGTTTTACCTGACCCATATGCTTTTCCGTAAGCATGGCCACGCCGGTGTCCGCCTTGTCCTGCAGATGCCAGATCTGTTTCTTCAGCACTTCCCGGTCTTGGTCCAGCACCAGGGCGTAGATCAGGGCGCGGGCGCCATAGGGTTCCTGGGCGGCTTCATGCAGTTCGCCGGGCAGATATTCCAGCATCTGCTGGGCCTGGCGTACGTTGACGGCCTCGGGCGTGCCGGTTTTGTCGATGTTGTCCAGCACGCTGCCGAGGATCACCCCGCCCAGCATCATGTCCTGGGGATCGATGCGTGGTTCGGTTCGTGCATCTTCCTCTTTCTGGATTTGAGCGAGGTCCGGTTTCACCGGCACGATGAATTCTCCATCCCAGCTGGGCAACACTTTCCTGATGCGCTGTTCCAGGGGAGGGTGAGTGGCGAACAGGGAAGTGAACAGATGCCGGGTGCCTTCTTCAAAATAGGCATGACTCAGCTCTTCCGCATCTGGATGATTGATGATGGCGCCCTGGGTGTCGCCACCGATCTTCATCAGCGCTCCGGCAATGCCCGTGGGGTCACGGGTGAACTGCACTGCGGACGCATCGGCAAGGTATTCGCGCTGGCGGCTTACCGCGGCTTTGATGAGATTGCCAAAGAACACGCCTGCATAACCCAGGATGACAAGTCCCAGTCCCAGCACCACCAGGGGAATGCCGTTGTTTTCCTTGCTGTTGCGACTGCCGCCGAGGGCGCCCCAGCGGAACAACAAACGACCGATGAGCGCCACCATGAGAATACCGAACAGCAGACCAATGAGGCGGATGTTGAGACGCATGTCGCCATTGATGATATGGCTGAACTCGTGGGCGATGACTCCCTGGAGTTCTGCCCGATTGAGCTTTTCCAGGGTGCCCTGGGTGACCGCCACCACCGCATCTCCCGTGGTATAGCCGGCGGCAAAGGCGTTGATGCCGGGTTCATGTTCCATGACATAGACCTGGGGCACGGGTGTGCCGGAGGCAATGGCGATCTCTTCCACCACGTTGACCAGCCGACGTTCCAGCGGGGTGCGCGGATTGCCGGAAACCAGTCGTCCACCCATCATCTCGGCGACGGTCTTGCCGCCCCCGCGCAGGCTCAGGGTGCGAATGCCGCTGCCGGCGGCAATGACCACCACAACCCCGAGACTGATGGCGCTGAAACGCGCCCAGTCGAATTTCTGCCAGAAGGTCATGGGGGTGTGATTCTGTACATAGTAATCGTTGGAATATTCAACGAACAACATGATGAACAGATTGGTCAGCACCACCAGCGACAGAATCGCGAGAACGAACAGGATGATCAGCCAGCGCGTCTTGCGCCGGGCGTCATCCTGGGCAGAGAAAAAATCCATGGGCTTTCAGCCGTTCAGAAGGAAACCTTGGGAGCTTCCTGCATTTGCGGGCTGTCCTCGAATTCCAGCAGGCTGGCATCCGTGGGATGGCCGAACATGGGCGCAAACACTACCTGCGGGAAAGACTGGCGGTAGGTGTTGTACTGCATGACCGAATCGTTGAATGCCTGCCGGGCAAAGGCGATCTTGTTTTCGGTGCTGGTCAGTTCCTCGCTGAACTGCATCATGTTCTGGTTGGCTTTCAGGTCGGGGTAGGCTTCCATGACCATGTTGAATCGGCTCATGGCGCCGGCCAGGGCCTGTTCACTGCCTGCCAGGGCGCCCATGGCCTCGGGGTTTCCAGGATCGGCGGCGGCCTTGCTCAGGGCATTGGCGGCGGCGTTACGCGCATTGATCACCGCTTCCAGGGTTTCCCGTTCATGCTTCATGTAGGCCTTGGCAGTTTCCATGAGATTGGGTATCAGGTCGTAGCGGCGCTTGAGCTGAACCTCGATCTGGGCAAAGGCGTTCTTGTATCGGTTCTTCAGGGTCACCAGGGTGTTGTAGATCCCGATGACATACATGATCAGGCCGAGAATGACGACCACGATAACGATGGTTACGATAGTACCGGTTCCCATGTTTCTCCTCCTTGGTTAGAGATGGACGGGCGTCATAATGGTAGCATGTAGCTCTTCAGATGTTGCAATGGAAAACTTTGTGGACAATCGCAGTATCAGTATCGACTATTACACGGACATTCTTTGTGTCTGGGCCTATTTTGCCCAGATCAAGGTGGATGAACTGAAGGCGGAGTTCGGTCCGCGCGTTCATGTCAACTGCCATTTCATCACCCTGTTCGGCAACAATGAAATCCGGATTGGCCAAGGCTTTGCGGATGGCGGCTATGCGGGATATTCCCGGCATGTTCGTGAACTTGGCGCGCATTTCCCCCATGTGGAGATTCATCCGGACATATGGACGCGCAACATTCCCGCGTCTTCCCTGCCGGTGCATCTGGTTCTCAAGGCAGTGCAACTTCTCGAAGGGCAGGGCAGATTGCCCGATGCCGAATACCATGGACGCAGTGTTTTTGAGGAACTGACCTGGCGGCTGCGCCGGGGTTTCTTCCGTGATCTTGAAAATATCGCCCGGTGGGAAGTGCTGCGGCAGTACCTGGGGGATCTGGAGATTCCCGTGAATGAGGTGGAACAGGCAATGGCGGATGGCCAGGCTCACGCGGCTCTCTCCCTGGACGCTGATCAGCACCGCGAGCGCATGATAGAAGGCAGCCCCACATGGATCATGAACCAGGGCCGCCAGCGGCTGTATGGCAACGTGGGTTATCGCGCCATTGCGGCCAATGTGCAGGAACTGCTGGAACGGGATCTGGATCTTCCGGACTGGTGTTGAACAGCGGTTTTCCATGCCTGATACCCTGAAGAAACATCTGGCGGAATGCCTGATCCGGGACCGGCATCGCCTGCGCGTCCGGCTGGACAATCTGTCCCGGCTGCTGGCCCAGGGAGAAGATGTGCGCGATGCCCTGGCGGCAGTGGCCGCCCGCATCGAGAAGTCCCGAAATTCGGCGCTGCTGCGTCGCGATACCCTGCCAGTTCCCGATTATCCGCAGGAACTGCCGATTACCGGGCGGCTGGAGGAAATCCGCAAACTCATCAGAAGACATCAGGTCATCATTCTGTGTGGTGAAACCGGTTCGGGAAAGTCCACCCAGTTGCCGAAAATCTGCCTGGATCTGGGGCGGGGCGTGTTTGGCCGCATTGCCCATACCCAGCCCCGGCGGATTGCGGCGCGCAGTCTCGCCAGCCGCATCTCCAGCGAACTGGGGCGGGAACTGGGTACGGCAGTGGGCTACAAGGTTCGTTTCCATGACCGGGTGAGCGAAAGCACGCATATAAAACTGCTTACCGATGGCATGCTACTGGCCGAGATTCAGCAGGATCGCTGGCTCAACGAATACGACACCATCATTCTCGATGAGGCCCATGAGCGCAGCCTGAATATCGATTTCCTTCTGGGATACCTGAAACAGCTGCTGAAAAAGCGTCCCGATCTCAAACTCATCGTGACTTCGGCCACCATCGATCCGGGCCGGTTTTCCCGCCATTTCCATGATGCCCCCATCATCGAGGTATCGGGGCGAACCTATCCCGTGGAGGTTCGCTACCGACCACCGGACGATGAAGACGAGGGGGGTGGGGAACGCGGTGACGCGATTCAGCAGGCAATTTGCGATGCCGTGGACGAACTTTCCCGGGAAGACCGGGGCGACATTCTGGTGTTCCTGTCTGGGGAAAGGGAAATCCGGGAAACGGCGGAAACTTTGCGCAAACACCGTTTGCAGGTCACACAAGTGCTGCCCTTGTATGCGCGTCTCAGTCCGACGGAGCAGGGACGTATCTTCAAGCCTTCCGGACAACGGCGCATCGTGCTCGCCACCAATGTGGCGGAAACCTCCCTGACCGTGCCCGGCATCCGCCATGTCATCGACACCGGTTTTGCCCGCATCAGCCGCTACAGTCATCGCAGCAAGATCCAGCGCCTGCCGGTGGAGCGGATTTCCCAGGCTTCCGCCAACCAGCGCAAGGGGCGTTGTGGAAGGGTGGCGGAGGGGATCTGCATCCGCCTCTATACGGAAGAGGATTTTGCTTCCCGTCCCGAATTCATGGAACCGGAGATTCTGCGCACCAATCTGGCATCGGTCATTCTGCAGATGAAGATGCTGGGTTTTGGTGAAATTGAAAAATTCCCTTTCATTGATCCTCCCGACAGCCGCCAGATCAGGGACGGATACCGGGTGCTGGAGGAAATCGGCGCCGTGGATGGACTGGGCAAGATCACCCAACTGGGCAGAAAGCTGGCACGCCTGCCCGTGGACCCGCGGATTGCGCGCATGCTTCTCGAAGCCGCCCATACCCACGCATTGCGGGAAGTGCTGGTGATCGCCTCGGCGCTTTCGGTACAGGACCCCCGGGATCGTCCCCATGACAAGCGGGAACAGGCAGATGAAGCCCACGCCCTGTTTGCCCATGAAGAATCGGATTTTCTGGCGTTCGTGGCGCTGTGGAATTTCATCCGGGAAAAACGCCGGCATCTCACCCAGCGCAAATTCCGGCGACTGTGCCGGGAGTATTTTCTTTCCTACACGCGCATTCTGGAGTGGCAGGACATTCACAGACAGCTTCGCAGCCAGATGCATGAAATGGGTTATCGGGACAACCAGGAAGACCCCGGCTATGAAACCATACACAAGGCGCTTCTTTCCGGACTGCTAAGCCACATTGGAATGCGCCAGGTGGGCAAGGGGAAAGGTTATCTGGGGGCGCGCAACAGCCGCTTTCACATCTTTCCCGGCTCCGGCCAGTTCAGCATCCAGCCCAAATGGATCATGGCGGCGGAACTGGTGGAGACGAGCAAACTCTATGCCCGCGGCTGCGCCCGGATTCAGCCGGAGTGGGTGGAATCCCTGGCTGGACATCTGCTCAAACACAGTTATTCCGAACCACACTGGCAGAGCAGACGGGGACAGGTGGGCGCCTATGAAAAAGTAACTTTGTTCGGTCTGGTTGTTGTGCCCAGACGACGGGTGAACTTTGGTCCCATAGATCCAAAACAATCCCGGGAGATCTTCATACGCTTCGGTCTGGTGGAAGGAGAACTGAAAACCCGTGCCCCTTTCTGGCGCAACAACCGGGAATTGGTGGACTATGTTCGGGACATGGAAGCCCGCACCCGCCGGCCCGATCTGCTGATGGATGAGGAGCGCATGTACGCCTTCTACGATCAGCGCATTCCCGAAGGCATCTACAGTACCTCCTTGCTGGAAAAATGGTTGCGCAAGGCAAGCCGCAAACAGCCGCGGCTGTTGCACATGGAGCTTTCGGATGTGCTGGCCAGAAACACTGACGCCAATGCCGAAGCACAGTTTCCCAAGGCGCTGGAACTGCATGGCATGCGTCTGCCTCTGGAGTATCGTTTCGAACCGGGACATGCGGCAGATGGCGTCACAGTGGTGATTCCCGCTGGCGTGATAAGGCAGATCAGCGCAGGGCGGCTGGACTGGCTGGTGCCAGGACTATTGGAAGAGAAGCTGGTGACCCTGATAAAAGGACTGCCCAAGTCCCTGCGCAAGTCCTTCGTTCCAGTGCCGGATTTTGCCTCCCGGGCGATGCGCAAACTGCAAGTATCGGACACGCCCTTGATACAGGCACTAGGGGCAGCGCTCAAGGATCTGTCCGGTGGCGTGCATGTTCCCGAGGATGCCTGGAACCCGGATGCCTTGCCGGATTATTTGCGGATGCGCATACGGGTTGTCGATAATCAGGGAAAAACCCTTGTAGCGGGCAGGGATCTGGCGCGACTGCAAAAGGAATATGGCGATCTGGTGCAATCAGCTCCCCGCAAAAAGACAACGCATCCTCTGGAAAGAAAAGGTATTACCCGCTGGGATTTCGATGCGCTTCCCGAACGGGTGGAAAGCAAGCAACAGGGCATTGGTCTGACTCTGTGGCCGGCCCTCAAGGATGAAGGTGATACTGTGTCCGTGATGCTGTTCGGCGCTCAGGCGGAAGCCCTGGGGCAGCATCATCGTGGTTTGCGGCGTCTGTTCATGCTGGCCCTTCCCAGACAGATCCGGGAACTGAGAAAACAATTGCCGGGACTGGCGCAGATGCGTCTGCAGTATGCGAAAGCCCCAAGGGCGCCAGCGCATTTGCGCGGCGAGGGGCGTCAGGATCTGGAACAAGAACTGATTGCCCTGATTCTCGATCGCAGTTTTCTTGCGCATGGGCCGGACATCCGTGATGCCCAGACCTTCGAGCAGCGACTGGAAGCGGGCAAGACGCAAATGGCCTCTCATGCCACTGAAGTCTGCCGTCTGGCGTCGGAGATTCTTGGCCAGTATCAGCAATTGCGCAAGACCCTTTCCGGCATCAACCAGATCAACTGGCTGGCTTCCACCCAGGACATGCAATGGCAGCTGGATCGTCTGGTGTACCAGGGGTTTCTTCAGCATACCCCCTGGGCGCGTCTGCAACATTACCCCCGTTATCTCAAAGCCGTGGGATCACGCATGCAAAAACTGCGCAATGCCGCCTTGCGCGATCAGCAATTGCTCAACGAGTTGCAGTCGGTTCAGGAAGTGTGGCTGGAACGCTGGCAGGCGGCAGCGGACAAAGGTATCGAGGATGCACGCCTGGAAGAGATCCGCTGGATGCTGGAGGAGTTTCGGGTTTCCCTGTTTGCCCAGGAGCTGAAGACCGCCTGCCCCGTATCGGCAAAGCGAATCAAAAAGCGCTGGCGGGAGTTTGGCTTGTAACGAAATTGTCTGAAGCCCGGTCTTGTTCTGTATGAAGACAGACGAAAACGGAGCAGACCATGCATATAGCGCGCAAGGCAGTATTGGCCCTGATGATCGGCTGGAGCTGGAATTTGCCGGCGCTGGAGCCTTGGGATGAGAGTAAGGCCACCCGCTGGCTGGGAGTGGAAATCATACACCCGGAACAGGGGTTGATAGGCAAACAACTGGATGATCTGTCTTTTCATGATCTGTGGGGGAACTCATCCTCACTGCACAAGGTTGTTGGAAAGAAGGGGGCCGTGATTGTGGTTCGTGATCCCCGCTGTCCCGTTTCCCGACGCTACGGCCCGCGTATCGCCGCCATCGGAAAGGAATTTTCCCGGGAAGGCTTTGCTTTTGTGTTCATCTATCTGAATGAAACCCTGGATAGGGCCGCTCTGATGCAGGATGCGAACAGCCTGGATCTGCCTGAGGCAGTCATGGTGGGCAAAGGCAGTTTTCTGCTGGCGGAAGCTTTGGGAGTAAAAAGCACGGGAGATGTGCTTGTACTGGATAATGAACAACGCCTGATCTATCGTGGCGCCATCGATGACCAGTATGGCTTTGGATATACCCAGGACGCGCCTACACATTACTATTTGCGCAATGCTCTGGAGGCGGCGCTAAAAGGCTGGCCAGTATCTCCCGCTGCAACACTGGCGCCCGGCTGTTATATAGACGCAGACCCGGAAAAGGATGATCTGCTTCCCGATCCGCCGGATGGAACACTGTCCTGAAGGGCAGCCAGGCTTTATAATTTCCTGCTTTGAAATGATCGAAGGAAAACGCCCCATGTCCAGTTGCCCCTGCGGTTCCGGCCACGATTATTCGGAGTGCTGCGAACCCGTTCTTTTGGGAAAGACAAAGGCCGCCACTGCGGAAGCCCTGATGCGTGCCCGTTATACGGCATATCAGAAAGACGCCATAGGCTTTCTTGGAGAAAGCCTGCACCCGAACAGCCGTCATGACTGGGATGAGGCCGCTACCCGCAAATGGGCCGAGCAGTCCGAATGGCTGGGCCTGGAAGTGTGCGCCGTCGATAAAGGTGCTGAGAATGACCAGGCGGGCACGGTGGAATTCATTGCCACCTACAAGGAAGATGGCGTCCTGCGCAAGCATCATGAGATCAGCCTGTTCAAGAAGGAAAATGGCCGTTGGTATTATGCTGATGGCAAAATGCCCGCACCCGAAACCGTCAGGCATGACGGCCCCAAGGTCGGGCGCAACGATCCTTGCCCTTGTGGCAGCGGCAAGAAATACAAGAAGTGTTGTGGAGGCTGAGTGATCATGCGGTTTTTTTTGTTGTTGCTCAGCCTGCTGGCGGCAGTCGCCGCGGCGGACACCTATGTCTGTACCAATGAAGAAGGCGACACCACCCTGACCAACATTCCCTGTTCCCGCGGAAGCATTACCCAAAAACACAACCGCAGCGGCAAAACCCGTCCGCAGAACAGCCGCAAGATCATTGGCTACAGCTACCGCTTCGAAGATGTGGATGGGCATACCCTGTATACAAACAAGCGCCAGGCGGGCAAGGGCATGACCCTGGTGGCGCGTCGTCCCATCTATTACTACGGCAAACCCCGTAGCGGTGGCCCCGCGCCTGTCCTCAAGGTTCTGCGCGAGCGGGTCAGAAAATTCAAACCGCTGATCCTGCAGGCGGCCCGGGAGACCGGCCTCGATTCCAATCTGGTGCATGCGGTGATTCTCGCCGAATCCGCCTATGATCCCCGGGCCCGCTCACCCAAGGGCGCCATGGGGCTGATGCAGCTCATGCCGGCTACGGCAAAGCGCTTTGGCGTCAGCAACCCCTATGATCCCGAGCAGAATATTCGCGGCGGCACCCGCTACCTGAGTTATCTGATGAAACGCTTTGGCAATGACATCGAGCTTGCGGTGGCCGCCTACAATGCTGGTGAAGGGGCGGTGGAGAAATACAACCGCAGCATTCCTCCCTACAGGGAAACCCAGGACTATGTAACCAAGGTGAAGGGCTATATGGCCCAGGGGATGCTGGCATTCAACTGACTGCGGGTTCAGCCAACGGCCAGATAGTCCTTTCCTTGCACATAACCCATGGCATCCAGTTCAGCGGCGATTTCCTCTCTGGCGCCATGATTGGCCACATACACGAGCACCAGGGGGCGTTGCCGGGTCTTCAGCCACTGGCTGTCCACCACCGGCACGCCACGGATTTCATTGCCGATCTTTTTCGGATCGATATCGATCCAGGCTTGGGGGCGAAATCCCTGATCGAGCAGATGCCGGCAGCGTTTCCGGGTCTTGCGCCCAGCGCCCCAGATGACGAAATGATTCGCCTTTGCCAGGAAACGCTGATCCCGGGCAAGATAGGTGGCGCGCAGCCGGTCGAAGGCTTCCCGGGAGCAGCGCGGATCGGTGCGGGACACCCGACCGGGACTTTCCCGCCAGTCGAGGAGCACTTCCGGCAGTTTTTCCATGACCTGACCTGAATGAAACAGGCGCAGCCACAGGTCATAGTCTTCAGGAAAAGAGCCTTGCCGGTATGCGCCTGCCTGAACAATAGGTTTTTTCCGGAACATGATGCTCGGATGAGCGAAGGGTGATTCGACATAGATCTCCCGGGCAATTTCGGCTCTGCTGCAACACAGGTTCTGCCAGCGCAGGTATTCGGAAAAACCCTTCTGAACCTGTTCCGGGGGAAATGCCCGAACCCGGGTGGCAGACAGGGCAAGGTCGGGAGTCCGGCGGAAATGCGCCAGTTGCCGGGACAGACGCCGGGGGTGCATGATGTCATCGGCATCCATGCGCGCCACCAGAGGATGAGTGCATGCCGCCAGACCGAGATTGAGTGCGTTTACCAGTCCCTTGCGCGGATTGTCGATGACATGAATTCGTTTGTCTTTGGCAGCTTGGGTACGCATCCAGACAGCGGATCCGTCCGTACTCTGATCGTTCACCGCAATCAGTTCCCAATGCGGGTGATCCTGCGCCCGGATGCTGTTCAGGCATTCGGGCAGGGTGTCCAGGGCATCGTGGAATGGCAGGAGAATACTGATAAAAAATGACATCGGAACCTGAGATCAATGACGAGGCTCACAAGGATAAAGCAACCCGCTCCCGCTGGCGAAAATGGTTGCGCGATCTGTTGCTCATATTCATCGTAGTGGTTGTTGTTCAGCTCTGGCAGACGCGCAATCTGCCGCATGGCAAGGCGCCATTACTGCAAGGCAGGTTGCTGGATGGAACAGAGGTGTCTCTTGGCGAATATGAAGGGCAGCCAGTGCTGGTGCATTTCTGGGCGACCTGGTGTCCTGTTTGCCGCATGGAGAAAAGCAGCATCGATGCGCTCTCGAAAAACCACCGGGTTCTGAGCGTGGCTACAACATCGGGAACTGCGGAAGAGGTGTCAGCCTATCTGCAGAAAAACGGCCTGGAGTTCCCGGTGATTTTGGACCAGTCCGGAACCCTGGGGTTGGCCTGGGGAGTGCGCGGCGTCCCCAGCAGCTTCGTTGTCGATGCCGAGGGTCAGATCCGTCATGTGGCGGTTGGCTACACGACGGAGCTGGGATTGCGTTTTCGCCTGTGGCTGGCGGAATATTTGTAAAACGTCCTTCCATGGACTTTTCTGTCGCAGAACCGGAAGATGTGATTGCTGCGTGATTCAGATATCTCCAATCACCCGCTCATCCCGGGGGATGCTCAAAAGCTTTTCTGCCTCTGTCTGGTTTTTTGCATGCACCAGACGAAATTCCTGCTGATCTCTTTCGGGATGCTCCTCCCGTTCCTTCTTGACCCGCAGCTTGGCATCCCGGTATTTGGGGTAAGTTTCCAGATAGGTCAGCAACTTTGCTCCTGACTCCGGGTGAGGTACAACTTCATATACAAAATAGGGCACGATAAATCTCCTTTGTTATCAACAGAATAATTAATATATTTAATCCATTGTAACAAGTTCAGCAATGGGGCCGGGATTCTTCGCTTCGACCTGATGATAAAGAGAGTTCAGGGCCGCCTGCAATGCTTCTTCCATGACCGGATGATAGAAAGGCATCTGAATCAGCTCACCTACAGTCATCTCTTTCTGAATACACCAGGCCAGCAGATGCGCCAGGTTTTCTCCCCGGGGAGCGACCATTTCCGCGCCGAGAATGCGGCCGCTGGACTGGTCGGCATAGACCCGGATGACGCCGCGGTTCTTGCCCATGATGAGGGCGCGTCCCACGGGAGCGATTTTCATTTCACCTGTCTTGAAGCTGTCCGGCTCCAGGTCGGCAAAGCGGGCGCCGACACTGATGATGTTGGGATCACTGAACACGATGGCCAGGGGCGTCTTGCGCCTGAAGGCTCTGATCTCGTCATGGGCGGCGTTGTAGCCCGCGATCTTGCCTTCATCGCCTGCTTCATGAAGGATGGGGCGATCCGCGTTGATATCGCCAGCCAGAAACAGGGGGTGATCGCCGATTTGCATGGTGTTGGGGTTGTATTCGGGAATGCCGCGCTCATCCAGTTCGATGCCCAGGTTTTCCAGGCCCAGCCTGTCCAGGTTGGGGCGCCTTCCCAGGCTGGCAAATACCTTGTCCACCACCACGCTTTGTTCACCTGCGGTGACTTTCAGGCGGCCATCCGCTTCTTCGCTGATTTCCGCCGCATGCCCCAGCCAGAGAGGGAATTCCTTGCCAATGACCTCGATGGCCGCCTTGTTCACTTCCGGATCACTGATGCCGCCAATGTTTTCCGCCAGATCGATTCCGGTGACATCGACCCCCAGACGGGAAATGGCTTGTCCCAGTTCCAGGCCAATCACGCCCAGGCCAATGACGGCCATGGAAGCGGGCAGGTCTTCCAGCTCGAAGAATTCGTCGGTGGTGACGATGCGGTCGCCAAAAGTCTTCCATGCGTCGGGGACAATGGGAGTGGAGCCGGTGGCAATGACAAAACGGTCGGCCTGAATACGTTCACCATCCTCCAGTTCCACCACCCCGGGCTCGACAAAACGGGCATATTGCTCAATGAATACGTCTTCGCTCAGATGATCGGTGCTGTTTGACAGTACCCGGTCGACGAAGGTATCGCGCAGATCACGGGTGTGTTCCATGGCTTCAGGGATGTCCACCTTGAGATGGTCGCCGCCTTCTATGCCTTCGCGCTCGAACAAACTGCGGCGATGGAAATCTTCCGCCACCTGAATAATGGCTTTGGATGGCATGCAACCGACCCGGGCGCAAGTGGTGCCGGGTTCGCCGCCGTTGATGAGTACAAAATCCTTTCCGGCGCGTTTTACGCGTCCCATGGCGTTCAGCCCGGCGGTGCCGGATCCAATGATGGCAACATCAACTTTTCTTTGTCCCACGATTTTTCCTCAGGCTTGTTTTTTGCAACAGCCGGGTATTCTAGCTGGTTTGACTTATGGGAACCTCGAAAAATTCCTTCCTTGGAATTTTTCTCATCGTAAACCGAAAATGCGATTTTCGGTTTACTCACATTTTCAATCACCTGAAGTGATCGAAAATGGCGGAACATCCCTGTCCCGCAAGGGCATCTCGATTTTTCGAGATGCCCTTGTCTTCACATACCGGGTTGAGGTGTGGAAATGAGAGGAAGTGGATTGAGCGGAATGCCCACGGGGGGTGGGTAGCTGCCGGGGTACACAGGGGGAGGAGGCTGATTGCGCAAATACCAGGAGGGATGTGGCGCGGCGGCGAACCCCCGGGGAGCGACAGGGCGCCGGGAGTGACGCTCGTGGGTGGCGGCGCCACTGCCCATGGCGAAACGGAAGCAGAAAAAAGCCTGTGCCTGATGCGCAGGAAAAGAGGCCAACAGGGCAAGGACGAGCAGTCGTCGGATTCCGGGCATGAGCGATTACCAATATGGGCATGATTTCGCCAAAGTATGGCAGAAATGGGAAAAATTTCCGGATCCTCCGGGGGATCTCGAATAATTCCTTCCATGGCCTTTTTCTCATCGCAAAGAGAAAATACGATTTCATCTTTGCTTACATTTTCAATCACTTGTGGTGGTTGAAAATGGCGGCACATCCCTGTCCCGCTCGGGTATGTGGATTTTTCGAGACGCCCTCTTGAAAATCGTCCCCTCCGACCCCAGATAAAGCGCGATTCGACAACCTTACTCAAATCTTACCCAATTCAGGAGTTTTCTGCACATGACCGTAGAAGCACACAAGGAAACCATGGAGTTTCAGGCGGAAGTCAGCCAGGTGCTGAACCTGGTGATCCGTTCTTTGTACAGCAACAAGGAGATCTTTCTGCGCGAACTGATATCCAACGCTTCTGACGCGGCGGAAAAACTGCGTTTCGAGGCTTTGTCCGATGATGCCCTGTTCGAGGATGACCCCAATCTGCGCATCCGTGTCTGGACAGACAAGGAAGCCGGCACCCTGACAGTATCCGACAACGGCATTGGCATGACCCGGGATGAGGTCATGGAGACCATCGGCACCATTGCCAGTTCCGGAACCCGAAAGTTCCTGGAAAATCTCAGTGGCGATGCGGCCCAGGACAGCCAGCTCATCGGCCAGTTTGGCGTGGGTTTCTATTCCGCTTTCATTGTTGCGGACAAGGTGACCCTGACTACCCGTCGCGCAGGCATGGAGTCGGAACATGGCGTGCGCTGGGAATCGACCGGGGAGGGCAGTTACAGCATAGAGACGGTGGAAAAACCGCAGCGGGGCACCGAGATCACCCTGCATCTGCGCGAAGACGACAAGGAGTTTCTCGACCCATGGCGCTTGCGTCAGATCATCAACAAATTCTCTGATCACCTGACCATTCCCATTGAGATGCCAAAAGAGTCCACAGGGGAAGAGGAGGAGGAAAAACCGGCGCAACCCGAATGGGAACAGGTGAACAAGGGCGTCGCCCTGTGGATGCGCAACAAGTCCGAAATCAGCGATGAGGAGTACAAGGATTTCTACAAATCCATCTCCCACGATTTTGAAGATCCTCTGGCCTGGGTACACAACCGAGTGGAAGGCAACAATGAATACACCTCCCTGCTGTACATTCCTTCCCGGGCGCCTTTCGACCTCTGGGACCGCGATCAAAAGCACGGGGTCAAGCTCTATGTGCGCCGGGTCTTCATCATGGATGAGGCAGACAAGCTCATGCCGCATTATCTGCGCTTTGTGAAAGGCGTGGTGGATTCCGACGACCTGCCCCTGAATGTTTCCCGGGAATTGCTGCAACACAACCGGAAGATCGACACCATCCGCAGCGCCAATGTAAAGCGCATTCTGGGACTGCTGGAGAAAATGGCGAAAAACGAGAGCGAAAAATACGCCACTTTCTGGGAACAGTTTGGCAAGGTGCTCAAGGAAGGCCCGGCGGAGGATTTTGCCAACAAGGAGCGCATAGCTGGCCTGTTCCGTTTTGCCAGCACCCAGTCCGAAGGCGATGAGCAAACCGTCTCCCTGGATGAATACATCGAACGCATGGGAGAAAAACAGGAGAAAATCTACTACATCACGGCAGAATCCCTGGCCGCGGCGCGTAACAGCCCGCATCTGGAGATCTTCAAGAAGAAGGGCATCGAGGTCCTGCTCATGACCGACCGGGTGGATGAGTGGCTCATGTCTCATCTCAACGAATACAAGGGCAAGGCGTTCCAGTCCGTGGCCAAGGGTCAGCTGGATCTTGGTGAACTGGAAGACGAACAGGAAAAGGAAGAACTGGAAAAGATCGCCGAGGAACACAAGAGCCTGCTGGAGCGCATCAAGGATGTGCTTGGCGACAAAGTCAAGGAGGTCCGTGTCTCCAGTCGTCTGGTGGATTCACCTGCCTGTCTGGTGGTGGACGAGTATGACATGAGTCAGAATCTTGCCCGGGTACTCAAGCAACTGGGACAGGATGCGCCCATGCCCACTCCCATCATGGAGCTGAATCTGGAGCATCCTCTTGTGGGCCGTCTGGAAGAGGAGGCCGAAGAGCAGCGCTTTGCCGAACTGACCCACCTGCTCTACGATCAGAGCCTGCTGGCGGAAGGTGGGCAACTGGAAGATCCGGCCGGATTCGTACACCGATTGAACCGTTTGATGCTGGACATGTCGGAAGACAAAAGCGCTTCTGAATAATCGGGTCAGGCGGAAGAACGGAATTGGCCGTTCCCGCGCAAAATCCTGTTACTGCATGGCAGGGGCTGAAAAACTGTGTTGGGGATTTCGATTTTTCGAGATGCCCTTGTTTTTCAGCCCACTGCCAATGGTTCAGAGGCGCTTTTGGAAAACAGGCCGGACAGGAAACAGCGCACATTTCACGCTCGCCGACTCCTGCTATGATGTCCTGGTCGGGTTGTTCTGACCGGGAGTGCAGGCATATGTCTGCTGCTTCAGGTACGGGACGCAAATGTCTCACAAATGGTGTTCATATCATGCAGAATTCATTGAAGAAACTATGGCTGGCACTGGTTTTGTGCCTGATCCCGGGCCTGTTGCTGGCGTCCAGCATCAAACGGGCAGACATGGGGGAAATCACCCGCGATGCGCAACTGGTCTTCGAAGGCCGGGTCATTGGCACCCGGGTGGAACAGGCCCCCGGTGAACGCAGTATTCATACCTGGGTTCGTTTTGAAGTGCTGGATGTGGTCAAGGGCAGCTATGACAAACCGGTCATCGAACTTTCTTTTCTCGGCGGAACCCGGGGTGATCTGACTGTCCGTGTATCCGACATGCAGATGCCCCGGATGGGGGAACATGGCATCTATTTCGTGGAAGACACCCAGCGGCGTCTGGTCAATCCACTGGTTGGCTGGTCCCAGGGGCATTTTCTGGTGAACTACGACAGCAAACTGCAGCGTCAGACCATCACCACCCTCAGTGGGAAGGTCGTTCGCGATATCGATACCGGCGCCCGGCGCTCCAGTCTGGCGGAGCTCAGCCAGGGGATTGCCTATGGTGTAATCACAGACGATCAGCCGAAACCGCAATCCATTGATCCCGCCGGTTTCAAATCACTGATCCGGGGGATGGCGCAATGAAAATGAACAGACTTGCCGTGGCCGCGGCATTGAGCCTGGGAATTGGCGTTCAGGCGAACGCCTACGTACTCGACGGATCCAGCTGGCCCGATGGCACCGCCACTTTTCATATCAACATCACCAATCAGGGCGCGGCGTCCAGCCCCAGCGGCATTCGCTGGAACGATGCATTCCGTGAGGCAGCCGGGAAATGGAATGCCCAGTCGAAATTCGTGTTCAACGTGGATGAAAATGATCCCTCTCATCCCTGCGCCGGGGTAGGCAGCTATCCCCAGGACGGATTCCGCAATGGCGCTGATTTCCACCCCAAGGTATGCAATCAGGTGGATGGAACAGAAGACGACTACGGAAACAAGACCCTGGCCGTAACCGTCAGTTATGTGTACAACAGCAAACCGGAAGAAAAAGTCGAAACGGATATTTTCTTCAACAGTGCCGAATCCTGGGATATTTATGACGGCGCCGCCCGTACTCGCTTCGATTTCAAACGTGTGGCGTTGCATGAACTTGGTCATGTCATGGGGCTGGGACATGAAGAAAGCAATCCCGCCATCATGCAACCCACCATTGGCGATACCTACAATCTGCAGGCGGATGATATTGCCGGGGCGCAAACCCTTTACGGAGCGGCTTCCGATCCGGGTGATCCCCCAATCCGCATGGCCATCGAGGAACCCTTCAATGGTGACGTGAAGGCCGGCATCAGCAATTTTCGTGGCTGGGTGGTTTCCATGAATCCCCTGGTTTCCCTGACGCTGTACCGGGATGGCGTGCTGTTCGACACCCTGGATCACAATGGCAAGCGGGTAGATGTAGGGAACAAGTATCCTGATTATCCCGGCTCGGACAATTCCGGTTTTTCGTTTACCACCAACTTCGGCATTCTTTCCGCGGGACAGCATCAGTACCGTCTGGTGGCGCGAGACAATCAGGGAAACACCCTGGAGAAAACCGTGAACTTCAATGTCGAGCGTTACGACAGTGCCTGGGTAGGAGACGACACACTGATATCACTGGATAATGCTGGCGTACAGATCACTGGAAGCCGGGAAATCCGCATAGACGGAATGCGCCATGACGGCAAGGAATACCGGGTGATACTCAACTGGAAGAAAGCAAAGCAAGGCTTTGATGTACAAGAAATAACCAGAACCCAATAATCCTCCGGAAAACCGCTGGCCCATGCTTTGTTGCAGAGTTTTCTGCCCGACTTTACCATGCGGGCTGGCGGTTTTACGGGCTTGTTCGCCCATAAGCCGCACGAATCCGGTCATTTGCAGGCTCGAATACTCAGAACCGCTATACTGTGGCACACTCGAACCACCAAATTGAATCAAGGGGGCTGTACCGAATGAGAATCATATTGCTGGGCGGGCCGGGCGCCGGAAAAGGCACTCAGGCAAATTACATCAAGGAAAAATACAATATTCCCCAGATATCCACGGGAGACATGCTGCGCGCCCATGTGAAGGCCGGCACCGAATTGGGAAAGGCGGCCAAGAAGATCATGGATGAAGGCGGTCTGGTATCCGATGACATCATCATGGGCATGGTCAAAGAGCGCATCAAGGAAGACGACTGCAAGAACGGTTACCTGTTTGACGGTTTTCCGCGCACCATTCCCCAGGCGGAAGCGATGAAAGAAGCAGATATCGGCATCGACGCCGTAGTCGAAATCGACGTGCCGGATGAAGAAATCATCAAGCGCATGTCTGGCCGCCGCGTGCATCTGCCATCAGGCCGCACCTACCATGTCATCTTCAATCCACCCAAGGTGGAAGGCAAGGACGACGTAACCGGCGAAGACCTGATACAGCGTGATGACGATCAGGAAGAGACCGTAAAGGAACGGCTGCGTGTCTATCATGACCAGACCGAGCCGCTTATCGACTTCTATTCCAAGGAGGCTGAAGCAGGCAACCTCAAGTACGTCAAGGTAAATGGCGTCGGCAGCGTGGAAGAAATCCGCGATGCGATATTCAGCGGACTGGATGGCTGATTCGATCTGACATGAAGTCGACGAAACCGGGGCGCGGCCCCGGTTTTTGTTATACTTTAATCAGGATGTTGAAAAATTCCTTGCATGGAATTTTTCTCATCGCAAAGAGAAAAAGCGATTTCCTCTTTGCTCACATTTTTCAATCGCTCGTGGTGATCGAAAATGGGAGGACATCCCAGTCCTGCTCGGGCATCTCTGTTTTTCGAGATGCCTTTATCGCCTGAACCTGATGAATCAGGCCTGTAAGGAAGCGCTGATCGCGTCCGGATGATCAAGGACTTGATGATCAGGGTTTCCATAAACATCGAACGAAGAACGGAGGCCTTGCGTGGCTGTAGTCGAACTGAACAAAGAAAATTTTGAAGATACCATCAACAACAATGCATTCGTAATCATTGATTTCTGGGCGCCATGGTGTGGTCCCTGCAAGAGCTTTGCACCCACCTATGAAAAGGTCTCCGAAGACTTCGAGGATGTCGTCTTTGCCAAGATCAACACGGAAGATGAGCAGGAAATTGCCGCGCATTTTCAGATTCGCTCCATTCCCACCCTGATGATTTTCCGCGACCAGATCATCATTTACAGTGAAGCTGGAGCGCTGCCGGAGGCCTCTTTCCGCCAACTGGTAGAACAGGCGGCAAGCCTGGACATGGACGACGTACGCAAACAGATTGCTCAAGCCCAGGAAGGCGGCAACGCCAACGCCTGACCGGTTCGCTTTCCGCTTCATGGCATAGCCGGAGGCCGCTACGCCGCCTCCGGCTTTTTTATGTACAGGACGTACGGTATGCCGCGGGCGCAGGGAAGCGCAGGAGCGGCGATGTACAGGACGTACGGGCCGAAAACTGCTCCTGTGTTTTCGGCACTTCCACCATCCCTGGAGGTCATGCGCAAGAGCAGCGATCCCTGGCGGTCGTATGCCGCCGCGCGAGGATAAAGACAAATTTCTGGGGATCTCGAAAAATTCCTTCCATGGAATTTTTCTCGTCGCAAAGAGAAAATGCGATTTCCTCTTTGCTCACATTTTCAATCACTTTAGGGAACCTCTGATTAAATCATGAACTCGCATCTTGCGCCTAAAATGTCCCGCTACTGCGTTGCAAATCTTCGCAATAGCGGGCTATTACGTGCGATTTGCGCCTTGTATCGGAACATTTTGAATCACAATCTGCTTCGATCAGATTTAATCAGAGGTTCCTTAGGTGATCGAAAATGGTGGGACGTCCCTGTCCCACTCGGGCATCTCGATTTTTCGAGATGCCCTTCTGTATATCATTAGGCAGACACGAAGGGCTGAACAAATATCGGTTCCCATGCAATACCCCTGGATATCACAAGTCGAAAAGCTGCTGTACCGCTCACCCACGGTAGGTGGGCTGCTGGATCTTTGTGAAGAAAACTATGCGATTCTTCTGCAGTTAGCTCCTGATTTGCGAGCCATGCAGGGCAGTCATGCTTCCTGTCGCCCGGGGCATATGGATTTGTATCTGGATGTGCTGGAACAGACGCCGTACACCAGCATGGTTCATCTCACTTACTACTTTTCCCACAGGAAAGGGCAGGAGGCTGATCCGGATGCGATTTTGCGGGTATATCACGATGCCCGCCAAATTGAAGTGGTGCAGCTGAGACAGCATGTGCTGCCCGTGGCATCCAGCTATCAGCATCCGAGCCTGTTCAACAAATGGAAAATCAATGTTTTCCTGTCCAAATGGCTGGCTTTTTGCTTGGCTCGTGGACATGCTTTCCGAAATGACGAACAATTCTTGACCAAAATCCATGGTTAATGCTATTCTTAATTCCCTAGTAAATTACTAAGTTATAATCACTTACAAAAAGAGGTGCTGACTGGCCCTGAAAGGGGCTTTCAAAAGGCCTTGAAATTGCACATATTGAAGAGGAACCGAGAACATGAGACTTTCAACCAAAGGCCGCTATGCGGTCACCGCCATGCTGGATCTGGCCCTCAACGGTCAGGACGGCCCTGTTACCCTTGCTGATATTTCCGAGAACCAGGGAATCTCTCTTTCCTACCTGGAGCAACTCTTTGCCGCACTGCGCGCCAAGAAACTGGTTCGTGGCGTACGTGGTCCTGGTGGCGGATATTTCCTCGGCCGCGAAGCCGACGAGATTTCCATTGCCAACATCATCTGCGCTGTGGACGAGTGGGTGGAATTCACCCGTTGCCAGGGAAAGCAGGACTGCCGAGGTGGGCAACGTTGCCTGACCCACAGCCTGTGGGATGACCTGAGCAGACAAATCTATGATTTTCTGGAAGAAATTACTCTTGCCGACCTGGTTGAGCGCGGACGCAATTCCGATGCCGGCTGTGACCGGCACAAGGGTGACCAACTTCTGGATGAAATGACGGGCAAAGCTGCCTGATCAACACCGGGGCGCAAGGATGGCCCCGCAACCGGCTGCTGGCAAACACCTTTCAGATCAAGGAAAAGACTTTGACCTGAAAGGTGTTTTTCAATATCATACGCCGCTTATGTCGCAGCGCATTCCTGATCGAGTGGATCCTAGGCGGCTTGCCAGGGAAGGGCAAACCCTTTCCGGCAGTCTGCCGCTGGATTCACTGCCGCGTCTTGCCGCCTTGTTGCAGGATGCCACCAAAGAGGCAGACTTCAGTCTGCGTTTTGGCAGGGACAGGGAGCGCCGCTTTACCGTGGATCTTGCGCTCAAGGCAGAACTGGTGCTGGAATGCCAGCGCTGTCTGGAATCCATGGTGCTGGAGGTGGATACGCATACCCCCCTGGCGTTGGTGGCAGGTCCCATGGAAGCTGAGCAATTGCCGGCAGAACTGGATCCACTAACACTCGCGGCGGAAGAATACCTTGATGTTGCTGCGTTGGTCGAAGATGAATTGCTGCTGGCAATTCCTGCTTCGCCAAGACATGCCGATGCGGAATGCTCTTCTCACCTGAAAGAGCAGCAGAATCCGCTGGCTGAACGGGAAAATGACAACCCTTTTGCCATCCTGGCCAAACTCAGGGATGGCGAAAACCACAATTGAGAAATTGCAGGAGATAGTTCCATGGCCGTACAGAAAAGCCGTAAAACCCCATCCAGGCGTGGCATGCGTCGTTCGCACGATGCGCTCAAGCCGGAAACCCTGTCCATCGATCCGACTTCCGGTGAGACGCACCTGCGTCATCATGTCAGCCCGGACGGTTTTTATCGCGGTCGCAAGGTAGTCAACGACTGAAAATGCATTCAGTCCGCTGGGTAAAGACTCCGGTCGTTTGCTGAAAACTTCCGGAGTTTCTTTTGTGAAAGAAGAAATAACCATAGCCCTGGATGCCATGGGTGGTGATCACGGTGTTTCCATCGTGGTTCCGGCCGCCCTGAATTACCTGAAAGAGCATCCGGCACAGTCACTTATTCTTGTGGGCCGGGAAGATGCCATACGCGAGCATCTACCGAACCAGGAAGCGCTGCCGGATCGCCTCTCCATACATGCCGCCTCCCAGGAAGTCGGGATGGATGAACTGCCTTCACAGGCTTTGCGCAAGAAGAAGGACTCTTCCATGCGCGTGGCCCTGAATCTGGTGAAATCCGGGGAAGCCGATGCCTGTGTCAGCGCGGGCAATACCGGCGCTCTCATGGCAACTGCGCGTTTCGTGCTGAAAATGCTGCCAAACGTGGATCGCCCCGCGATTATCACTGCCTTGCCTGCGGTCAACGGACGCACCTGGATGCTGGATCTGGGCGCCAACGTGGACTGTTCCGCCGAACACCTGTTCCAGTTCGCGGTAATGGGGTCCGAACTGGTCAGCGTGGTTGACGATGTGGCCAGCCCCCGGGTAGGGCTGCTGAATATCGGTCAGGAAGAAATCAAGGGTAATGAACAGGTGAAAGGAGCTCATGAGCTGTTGCGCCATGCCGCCCTGAACTACATGGGTTATGTGGAAGGCGACGATATCTATCTCAACGAGGAAGTGGATATCGTGGTTACCGATGGCTTTATCGGCAATGTCGCCCTGAAAACCAGTGAAGGGGTGGCGAAGATGATTCGCGGCAACCTCAAGGACGGCTTCAGAAAGAATCTCTACACCAAGCTGTCCGCGCTGATGGCCCTGCCTGTACTCAAAGGTCTGAGCAGACGCATCGACCCACGCCGGTACAATGGAGCCAGCCTGCTGGGCTTGCGCGGGGTGGTGGTCAAAAGTCACGGCGGAACGGATGCCCTGGGTTTTGCCCACGCTATCGACATCGCCGCCAAGACGGTTCGCGCGGATATTGCCGCGCGCATAGAAGAGGGCGTCACCCGCCATCTGGAAACACTGAGGAAGCCGGCATGAGCAAGTATTCGAGAATCGCAGGCACAGGCAGCTTCCTGCCGGAGAAAGTGCTGAGCAATCACGATCTGGAAGCCATGGTGGAAACCTCGGATCAGTGGATTCAGGAGCGAACCGGCATCAGGAAACGCCATATAGCAGATCCCGACCAGACTACCTGTGATCTCGCTGAAAAGGCTGCGCGCCGCGCGCTGCAAGCAGCGGGAAAGAGCGCGGAAGAACTGGATCTCATCATCGTTGCCACGACAACTCCGGACAAGATCTTTCCCAGCACCGCCTGTCTCCTGCAACAACGTCTGGGCAATCACGGTTGCGCGGCTTTCGATATACAGGCCGTCTGCACCGGTTTCATCTACGCCATGGGCGTAGCTGACAAGTTCATCAAGACCGGCGCGGCGCGTACCGCCCTGGTGGTAGGTGCAGAAACCCTGTCGCGTATCGTGGACTGGACCGATCGTGGCACCTGCATACTGTTTGGCGATGGATCCGGAGCCGTGGTGCTGGAAGCATCGGATGAGCCGGGCATACTCTCCACGCATCTGCATGCCGATGGCGCCTATGAAGAACTGCTGCATGTGCCCGGGGGCATTTCGCGGGGGTTCGATGTGGAAACGGAAACCGGATCAGATCCGCATTTCATGCAGATGAAGGGCAATGAAGTATTCAAGATGGCGGTCAACACCCTGGGGCGCATCGTGGATGAGACCCTTGCCGCCAATGATATGAAAAAATCCGATATCGACTGGCTGGTACCGCATCAGGCAAATATCCGAATCATCAAGGCTACCGCACGCAAGCTTTCCATGGATATGGAAAATGTAGTGGTTACCGTGGACGAACACGGCAATACATCCGCCGCTTCGGTCCCCCTGGCGCTGGACGCGGCGGTGCGTGACGGACGCATCCGGCGGGGAGAAACCCTGCTGTTGGAAGCTTTCGGTGGTGGTTTTACCTGGGGCTCCATTCTTCTCAAGTACTGATTCCAGATCCCGATCATGAGCAATAACACAGCAATCATCTTTCCCGGCCAGGGCTCCCAGAGCGTGGGTATGCTGGGCGCTCTGGCCGAATCGTTTTCCGTTATTCGGGAAACCTTCGAAGAAGCCTCTGACGCCCTGGACAAGGATCTCTGGTCTCTGGCGGCGAACGGTCCCGCCGAGGAGCTGAACCAGACCGAGAATACCCAACCGGCCATGCTTGCCGCAGGTATCTCCGTATATCGTCTGTGGCTTCAGCAAGGTGGTCCGGCCGGCGAAGTCATGGCTGGCCACAGTCTGGGAGAATACAGCGCGTTGAGCGCGGCAGCCTCCCTGGATTTTTCCGATGCAGTGAAGCTGGTGGCTGCACGTGGACGTTTCATGCAGGAAGCCGTACCCGCCGGGCAGGGCGCCATGGCGGCAGTTCTGGGGCTGGAGGATGCATCCGTCATCGCCCTGTGCGAAGAAGCTGCCCAGGGTGAAGTAGTGGAGGCAGTCAATTTCAATTCTCCGGGGCAGGTAGTGATTGCCGGCAACCGGCCTGCCGTGGAACGGGCGGTAGCCCTTGCCGGGGAAGCCGGCGCAAAACGGGCGCTGATGCTGCCTGTAAGCGTACCCTCCCATTGCGCCCTGATGAAACCGGCCGCGGAGAAGCTTGCCGCCATGCTTGCGGACATGCCGGTGCGAATGCCTGCCATTCCGGTACTGCATAACGTAAACGTAAAGGTTGCTGACAGCGCTGACGCCATACGTGAAAATCTGGTGAAACAACTTTATCAGCCGGTGCGCTGGGTGGAGACCATCCAGGCCATGAAAAAGCAGGGTGTGGAGTTGCTCATCGAACCCGGCCCAGGCAAGGTACTCACCGGTTTGAGCAGACGTATCGACAAAACCCTGACAACTTTGCCGGTGGCTGATCCGGCATCCCTGGAAAAAGCACTGGAGGCCTGCAATGCCTGACAAGACCATCGCCCTGGTAACCGGCGCCAGCCGTGGCATAGGGCGCGCCATCGCCACCCGTCTGGGAGCAGACGGAATGACCGTCATCGGTACCGCCACTTCCGATGGTGGCGCGGAAGCCATCAGCAGTTATTTCAAGGAGGCCGGCATCGAGGGTCAAGGCATGAAGCTGGATGTGGCCGATGCCGCATCCGTGGATCAGGTGCTGAGCGCCATTGCCGAGCAATACGGCGCCGTTACCGTGCTGGTGAACAATGCCGGCATCACCCGGGACAATTTGCTCATGCGCATGAAGCCCGAGGAGTGGGATGCGGTGATCAACACCAATCTGAACTCCCTGTACCGGGTGTGCAAGGCCTGTATTCGCGGCATGATGAAAGCCAGAATGGGACGCATCATCAATATTGCTTCCGTGGTTGGCAGCAGCGGCAATGCCGGTCAGACCAACTATGCAGCAGCCAAGGCCGGCATGCTGGGATTTACCCGATCCCTGGCTCAGGAAATCGGTTCCCGGGGAATCACCGTGAACGCCGTGGCTCCGGGATTCATCGACACGGACATGACCCGGGACCTGCCCGAAGCGCAGCGCAAGGCATTGCTCTCCGCCATCCCCATGGGACGCCTGGGTTCCGCGGACGAAATCGCCGCCGCTGTGGCATTCCTGGCTTCCGATGACGCCGCATATGTGACCGGCACCACTTTGCATGTCAATGGCGGCATGTACATGGTCTGATGCAAAGTCATCGTGAAAAAATGACAACCCATTGATTACTATGTAGAATTGCCGATCATTCTGCTTCCTGAACGCCGCCGCGCGGCTGATTTGGCTGGCAGACGAATTCCGCATACAATACGACGTTAATGCGCGGCGCCTGGTTCGCGCTCTACTGGAGGAAAAATACGAAAATGAGCAGCATTGAAGAACGTGTCAAAAAGATTGTCGCTGAACAGCTTGGTGTAGGTGAGGACGAAGTTACTCCCGATGCCTCCTTCATTGACGACCTGGGCGCCGACTCCCTTGACGCCGTTGAACTGGTAATGGCTCTGGAAGAAGAGTTCGAATGTGAAATTCCCGACGAGGAAGCAGAAAACATCACTACTCTGCAACAGGCAGTGGATTACATCAACAAAGCCAACGGCTGATCCGCCGCCGGCCCGTCAAGCCGCTGATTCCCGCAACAAGCGAATGCCCGCCGCCGGCTGAGCATCGCGCCGGGGATCGCGGCTTTTGATTAATGTACATACAGAGGTTTCCCTGATGTCCAAAAGAAGGGTAGTAGTCACAGGGCTGGGCATGGTCTCACCCGTCGGTCTTGATGTTGCCAGCAGCTGGGAAAACATCCTGGCGGGCAACAGCGGCATCAAGCCCATCACGCATCTGGATATTGAACCGTTCAGCGTTCGTTTCGGCGGGCCGATCTACGACTTCGACATCGAGCAGTATATTCCGCGAAAGGAAGCACGCAAGATGGACAAGTTCATCCATTACGGGATTGCCGCAGCGGATCAGGCCATCAAGGATGCAAATCTGGAAACCACCGAGGAAAACGCCAATCGCATAGGCGTGGTCGTCGGTTCCGGCATTGGTGGCATTACCGGCATAGAACAGGGCTATGCGGCTTATCTCAAAGGTGGCCCGAGGAAAATCTCTCCCTTTTTTGTTCCGGCCAATATCGTCAACATGGTGGCTGGACATATCTCCATTATCAACGGCTTCAAGGGGCCGAATATCTCCATCGTATCCGCCTGCAGTACCGGCGCACACTGCATTGCCGATGGCATGCGCATGATCCAGTACGGCACCAGCGATGTGATCGTTGCCGGAGGCGCGGAGATGGCGACTTCTCCCACCGGCCTGGGCGGTTTTGCCGCAGCCCGCGCCCTGTCCACACGCAATGATGATCCCCAGGCGGCCAGCCGTCCCTGGGACAAGGATCGTGACGGTTTCGTCCTTTCCGACGGCGCCGGCGTGGTGGTCATCGAGGAACTGGAGCATGCCCGCGCCCGTGGCGCAAGAATCTATTGCGAGCTGGTAGGCGCGGGAATGAATTCCGATGCCTATCACATGACTTCACCATCTCCCGGTGGCGAAGGCGCCGCCGAGTGCATGCGCCTGGCCATGGAAGATGGCGGCATCAACCCCGATGAAGTGGCCTACGTCAATGCCCATGGCACCTCCACTCCCGCTGGTGATGTGGCCGAAACCATGGCCATGAAGCGCGCCTTCGGCGACCATGCGTACAAGTTGTGCGTCAGCTCCACCAAGTCCATGACCGGACACATGCTGGGCGCGGCCGGTGGCGCGGAAGCCGTGTTTACCATTCTTGCCCTGCGTGACCAGGTGGCGCCACCCACGATCAACCTGGACAACCCCGATCCCGAATGTGATCTGGACTATGTTCCCCATACCGCCCGGGAAATGCCCATGGAAGTGGCCCTGTCCAATTCCTTCGGCTTTGGTGGCACCAACGGTACTTTGGCATTTCGTCTGCTCAAGGATTGATCGCTTCTCTCGTCAACGGCATTCCCGGCGACCAGGTTTCGATCCTGGACCGGGGCTTGCAGTTTGGTGACGGCCTTTTCGAAACCCTCGCGGTGGTCAACAATCAGAGCTGTCTGTGGGACGCGCATATGGCCCGCCTGGCAGCCGGTTGCTCGCGCCTGGGCATGCGCATGCCGGATGTGAACCTGCTGGCGGAGGAAAGCCGCAGCCTGATCGGCGATCATCAACAGGCCGTGCTCAAGATCATCCTGACCCGCGGTTGCAGCACACGTGGTTATGCCGTTCCCGCGGACACTCCGGAGACGCGCATTCTTTCCCTGTTCTCCTGGGACGGGCCGACCAGCCAGACACTGAAAATCAATATCGCATCGACACGCCTGGGGCTGAACCCCCAACTTGCCGGCCTGAAGCACCTGAACCGCCTGGAACAGGTCATGGCGCGCCGGGAACTGCCGTCCGATTGTCAGGAAAGCATTTTGCTGGATGCCCAGGGCCGGGTCGTGGAAGGCATTGCCGCCAATCTGTTCCTGCAGCAGGAGGATCAGCTGAAAACCCCGCTTCTCGATGCCTGTGGCGTGGCAGGGGTGGCAAGGCAATTGATCATGAACACCGCAAGAGCAATGAATATGCCAGTGGAAGAGATGCGTTTGCAGCCGCAAGACCTGTTGCAGGCGGACGGCCTTTATCTGAGCAGCTCCCTGATGGGCATTTGCTCCGTGTCAGCCATTCAGGGGCAAAACTGGCAAGCTTCGCGGCTCAGCCACCCGGTCATGGAAGCGGCCAGCAAGAGGATCTTTCAGCCATGATACGCCTGCTGCTCAAGGCCGCTCTGGCCGTGATATTGCTTGGAGGCATTCTTGCCGCCCTGATCTGGCATCAGTATCAGCAGTTTCTGAGCCAGCCGTTGAAGACCCCGGAGCAGGGCATGACCCTGAGCATTCCCCAGGGCATGTCTCTGCGTGCCCTGGGACAAAAACTGCAACAGGAGGGGATGTTGCAGGATGAGCGGCTGTTGCGACTGTACGGCAGACTGCATCCTGAAGCCACCCGCATCAAGGCAGGAGAATATCATCTGGCCGCGGGGCTCACGCCAGTCGCCTTGCTGGATCTGCTGGTAGCGGGCAAGACAGTCAGTCACTCCATCACCCTGGTGGAAGGCTGGTCTTTTGCCCAGATGATGCAGGCCATCGAAGGGCATGCACAATTGCGGCATGAACTCCAGGGCTTGACCGATGCGCAAATCATGAGCCGCCTGGGGCATCCCGAAGAACATCCGGAAGGGCGCTTCTTTCCCGACACCTACCTTTTTCCCAAAGGCTTCAGTGATCTCGATCTGCTGCGCCGGGCCTATGCCGCGATGGAGGATCAACTGGCAGCGGCCTGGAAGGAACGAGACGAGGGGCTGCCTTTGAAAACACCCTATGAAATGCTCATTCTCGCTTCCATCGTGGAAAAGGAAACCGGCCTGGCGGGAGAAAGAGACCGTATCGCCGGAGTATTCATCCGCCGCCTGAACAAGGGCATGAAGTTGCAAACCGATCCCACTGTCATCTATGGCATGGGCGCGAGCTACAATGGCAATATCCGGCGCCGGGATCTGCGCAAGGCAACGCCCTACAATACCTATGTGATACCGGGGCTGCCGCCTACGCCCATTTGCATGCCGGGTCGTGAGGCCCTGCTGTCCGTGGCTCATCCTGCTGATGAAAAGGCGCTGTATTTCGTGGCGAAGGGTGACGGCAGCCACCAGTTTTCTGCTACCCTGAAACAGCACAATGCCGCCGTGCGCAAATACCAGTTGAAAAAATAGCTCATGCAAGGATCATTCATTACTCTGGAAGGCATCGAGGGCGCGGGAAAAAGCACCTGTATGGCGGAAGTACTGAAGCTGCTCAGGGAGCAGGGCAGGGATGTGCTGGAAACCCGGGAACCCGGTGGCACCGCCCTGGGCGAGGATCTGCGCCAGCTTCTTTTGGGACACAAACACACGGGAATGCATGAAGATACGGAACTGCTGCTCATGTTTGCGGCCCGCGCCGAACACTTGCAGCAGCGGATCCTACCGGCTCTGAGGCAAGGCCAGTGGGTGCTCTGTGACCGCTTCACCGATGCCAGCTATGCTTATCAGGGGGGTGGCCGAGGCATGGATGTGAAGCGCATCCAGCAATTGGAAAACTGGGTGCAGGGGGAACTGCGTCCGGATCTCACCCTGCTCCTGGACCTGCCTGTGGAACTGGGACTGGAACGCGCTGGCAAACGTTCCGCGCCCGACCGTTTTGAAAGCGAAGCCCAGGCGTTTTTTCAGCGGGTACGCAAAGCCTATCTGGAGATTGCACACCGGGAACCGGAACGGGTGAAGATCATCGACGCATCTCGTCCCCTGAAAGAAGTTCAGGCGCAGCTGCGCGAGGTGATAGGGGCTTTTTCGGGACAAGGCGCATGAAGGATAAACTTCCCTGGCATGATGATCTCTGGCAGAGGCTGCAAGGCAGTCTCACCCAAGGGCGACTGCCTCACGCCCTGCTGTTTGCAGGGCCATCAGGATTGGGCAAACAGGCTTTTGCCAGGCGTCTCGCATACAGTGTGCTCTGTGAACATCCTGATGCCAGCGGTGACGCTTGCGGCGCTTGCCGTCAATGCCTGTTGCTCAAGGCCGGCAGTCACCCGGATCTGAGACTGATCACACCGGAAGAAGACAGTAGCACCATTCGTATCGATGCCATTCGCTCACTGGTGGGAGGCAATACCCTGAGCGTGGGCGAGGGGACGCATAGAGTATTTGTCATCGAACCGGCTCACGCCATGGGACAGGCGGCGGCCAATGCGTTGCTCAAGACGCTGGAAGAGCCCATACCCGGAACCTTGCTGCTGCTGGTCAGTTCCGCTCCACAGAAATTGCCGATCACCATTCGCAGCCGTTGTCAGTTGCTGCGCTTCCCCACGCCTGTCGAGGCCGTGGCGCTGCAATGGCTGGAACGAAACGGCCTCTCTGTCCAAGAGGCGAAATTGGCTCTGCGCCATGCGGGTGGCGCCCCCCTGCAGGCGGCGGAACTGGCTTCCACGGGCAGGCTCGAAGAACAGCAGGCGCTGATGCACGACTTCCTCTCCCTGGCCAAAGGCAGGAGCAATGTCCCGGCCCTGGCGGAAACCTGGCTGAAACAGCAGGAACTGGAGCCATTGCTGGTGCTGGTAGGCCGCTGGCTTCTGCAACTGCTTCGCGCCAAATTTACCCAGGCAGAAGAGAAGGAAGTCCCGGCTTTGCAAAGTCTGCGCGATTCGGTAGACTTGAAAGAACTGTACGTTCTGCTTGACCGACTGCACGAAGTCAGGCGCATGAGTACGAACAATCTGAATGCACAACTGGCTCTGGAAAGCATTTTGCTGCAGTGGAGCCATATCACCAAGGGGGTGAACTGATCATGGCCATGCCTGGATTTCAGCAGGGGATCATCAACCTGTCCATCAAGGACAAGGACACCTTGTATCGCGCCTACATTCCTTTCGTGGAGAATGGCGGACTGTTCATACCCACCATAAAGAAATACGAACTGGGTGACGACGTATTCATTCTTCTGAATCTCATGGATGATGCGGAACGTGTACCCGTAGCGGGAAAAATCATCTGGATTACTCCGGTAGGCGCCATGGGCAACCGCAATGCCGGGGTTGGCGTGCAGTTTGGCCCCCATGATGAAGGCGTGACCCGCAACAAGATCGAATTGCACCTGGCCGGCATGCTGGAGCTGGATACCCCCACGGACACCATGTAACCGTGCTCATCGATTCCCACTGCCACCTGGACCGGGTGGACATGTCGCCCTATGAGGGCGATTTTTCACGTTTTATGGACGAAACCCGCGCCGCCGGGATTCGGCATATGCTGTGCGTGAGTATCGATCTGGAAACCTATCCCGCCATGCGCAGCCTGGTCGATCCCTTTGCCGATATTTCCGTTTCCGTAGGCGTGCATCCCAATGACAGGGAACGCCATGAACCGGATGTGGAGGAACTGGTGGAGCTGGCCAGTGATCCGAAAGTGGTGGCCATTGGCGAGACCGGACTGGATTTTTTTCGCAGTGAAGGAGATCTGACATGGCAAAAAAACCGTTTTCGCACCCACATCCGGGCATCCATCGCGGCAAACAAGCCACTGATCATTCACACCCGGGAGTCCCGCGAGGAAACCTTGCGCATCATGCGTGAGGAAAATGCTCAGGCGGCAACAGGGGTGCTCCATTGCTTTACGGAAAACTGGGCCATGGCCGAGGCCGCCCTGGAAATGGGATTCTACATTTCCTTTTCCGGCATCATTACTTTCAGGAATGCCCAGGAACTACGGGATGTCGCCGCCCGTGTCCCTCTGGATCGGATGCTTATTGAAACCGACTCCCCTTATCTGGCGCCGGTTCCCCACAGGGGCAAGCCGAATCAGCCCAAATGGGTCAGGGCGGTGGCTGCGCAGATTGCCGAACTGCGTGGCATGGATGTGGAGGAAATTGCCTCCGTTACCGCCAACAATTTTCAGCAATTGTTCCGTGGCGCAAAGGTATTGCCTGGCTGATCAGGATTTGTTCCGCCATTCATTTTCTATTTTTTCCAAATTTTCCCGAATCGTATAAAGAATGTAGTCAATACTTCTTTTCTCGTCATTTTCCGGGATATCCCAATCGGCGATACTCAGGTATTTGTCCACCAGTTTGCGCACATCTTCTTCGATCTCCTCGCGGTAGCGGCCAATTTCCATTTTCTGCACATCAGTCATCTTGGATCTCCGATTGTTATCTGATTAATGGTTCCTCAAATGGGGGCAAAACCAGCGTTATCAAGAATTTTATCGATTCCCCGGAATGTTCATCCTCAAGATGTCCCGAAAAATTCCTGTTGAGGAATTGTTTTTTACAACAAGAAAAAGCGGTTATTCCTTTGTTGTTCTTTCCAATCATTTACTATGCTTAAAATACAAGCAAATGAGTGGAAAAATGTACCATGCAGGAATCTTCGGTTTTGAAAGTTTATTTAAAAATATTATGTAACTGATGGTTTTTATGAATATTTCATGGCTCTACTAAAACTCCGACCTTACCTGTCATCGAAGCATGCATGAAATGTCACTTTGCGAAGGGATCATCCAGATACTGGAAGAGCATGCCTCCCGCCAGGGATTCAGCCGGGTAAAGACCCTGTGGCTGGAGATCGGCACCCTGTCCGGTGTGGAGATCGAAGCCATGCGCTTCAGCTTCGACGTGATCAAGCAGGACACTCTTGCAGACGCAGCCCGACTGGAGATCATCGAAGTGCCGGGAAAGGCCTGGTGCCTGCCTTGCGGAGAAACCGTGGAAGTGGGTCAGCGTTTCGATGCCTGTCCCCGTTGCGGCAGCTATCAGTTGCAGGTGACCGGTGGAGAAGAAATGCGCATCAAAGAACTGGAAGTGGAATAAACTTTACGAAACCGAGTTCAGTCAACTTGAGGAGAATATCCAATGTGTACGGTATGCGGCTGTGGAGAAGGTGAAACCACCATTGAAGGCCATGAGCATGATCACAGGCACAAGCATGAACATCATCACCACCATCACGAGCATGGCCATGCCCACACGCACGACTATGGCCAGGGGCCGGCGCATGCCCATGCACCGGGTCTGAGCCAGGCGCGCATGGTGCAGATCGAAGAGGACATTCTGGGCAAGAACAACGAATACGCAGCCGCCAACCGGCGCTGGTTCGCCGAACGCCGGATACTGGCGCTGAACCTGGTTTCCAGCCCCGGCTCGGGCAAGACCACCTTGCTCACCCGAACCCTGGCGGATCTGAAGGAAGAGCTGCCCATGGCGGTGATCGAGGGCGACCAGCAGACCAGTCACGATGCCGACCGCATCCGCGAGACCGGGGTCAAGGCATTGCAGATCAATACCGGCAAGGGCTGTCACCTGGATGCCCATATGGTGGGTCACGCCCTGGAGAGCCTGGATCCGGAGGAGGGCAGCGTGCTGTTCATCGAGAACGTGGGCAACCTGGTCTGTCCCGCAGCCTTCGATCTGGGCGAGGCGCACAAGGTGGCCATTCTTTCGGTGACCGAAGGCGAGGACAAACCGCTGAAGTATCCCGACATGTTCCACGCCGCCGACCTGATGATCCTGAACAAGACCGACCTGCTGCCCTACGTGGATTTCGATGTGGACAAATGTATCGAATACGCCCGCCGGGTCAACCCCCGCATCCGCGTGCTGCAGCTCTCCGCCACCACCGGGGAAGGCATGGACGGCTGGCACCAGTGGATCCATGCCAACCGCCAGCTGGCGGCGCTGGGGAGTTGACGCCATGTGTCTGGCGCTCCCCGCCGAAATCATCGCCATCGAGGGCGACATGGGCAAGGTCAACCTGGGCGGGGTTCACAAGGAGATCTCCCTGGCCCTTGTGGAAGACGTGAAGGTGGGCGACTTCGTTCTGGTTCATGTGGGATATGCCCTGAACAGGGTGAGTCCGGAGGAGGCGGAGCGCACCCTGGCCCTGTTCGCCGAGGCCGGACTGGGAGGGGCGGCATGAAATACATCGACGAGTTCCGCAGCCGGGAGCTGGCCCGGAAGCTGGCCGAAGGCATCGCCCGCGAAGCGGACACGGGAAGGGAATACCGTCTCATGGAGTTCTGCGGCGGCCATACCCACGCCATCTTCCGCTACGGCGTGCAGGAGCTGATGCCGGACAATGTCACCTTCGTCCATGGCCCCGGCTGCCCGGTGTGCGTGCTGCCCATCGGGCGCATCGACAACGCCATCGGCCTGGTGGAAGCGCACGACGTGATTCTCTGTACCTACGGCGACATGCTGCGGGTGCCCGCCAGCGGGCGCAACAGCCTGCTCAAGGTGAAGGCGGCGGGCGGCGATGTGCGCATGGTCTGGTCCACCCAGGATGCCCTGAAGATCGCCCGGGAAAACCCGGACCGGCAGGTGATCTTCTTCGCCATCGGCTTCGAGACCACCACGCCTCCCACCGCCGTAGCCATCAAGCAGGCGAAAGCCGAGCGGCTGGAGAATTTTAGCGTCTTCTGCAACCATGTGCTCACCCCCGCGGCCATGCAGAACATTCTCGACTCCCCCGACGTGCGGGATCTGGAAAAGGTCGCCATCGACGCCTTCCTCGGTCCTTCCCATGTCAGCACCATCATCGGCACCCGGCCCTACGAGTTCTTCGCCGAGGAGTACCACAAGCCGGTGGTCATCGCCGGCTTCGAGCCCCTGGACGTCATGCAGTCCGCCCTGATGCTCATCCGCCAGATCAACCAGGGGCGCGCCGAGGTGGAGAACGAATACACCCGGGTGGTGACCCGCGAGGGCAACGTGAAGGCCCAGGCGCTGGTCGCCGAGGTGCTGGAGCTGCGCCGCAGCTTCGAATGGCGGGGGCTGGGCGAGGTGCCCTACAGCGCCTTGAAGATCAAGTCCCCCTGGGCGGAGTTCGACGCCGAAACCAGGTTCGCCCTGCCCAGGGTGGAAGCCGCCGACGTGCGCGGCTGCGAATGCCCGCGCATCCTGCGGGGCGTGAAGAAGCCCACCGACTGCAAGCTGTTCGGCACCGTCTGCACGCCGGAGAATCCCATGGGCTCCTGCATGGTCTCCTCGGAGGGCGCCTGCGCCGCCTACTGGAGCTATGGCCGCTTCCATCAAGCCAGGACCCGGGAGAGCGCCGCATGAGCCGCCGTTTCGCCCAGCGTCTCGATCTTCGCAACGGCACCGTGGACATGACCCATGGCAGCGGCGGCCGGGCCATGGCGCAGCTCATCGACGAGCTGTTCGTCAGGCACTTCGACAACGACCTGCTGCGCCAGGGCAACGACCAGGCCTGCTTCGAAGCCCCGGCGGGGCGGCTGGTGATGAGCACCGATGGCCATGTCATCTCGCCCCTGTTCTTTCCCGGCGGCGACATCGGCGCCCTGGCGGTGCATGGCACCATCAATGACGTGGCCATGTCCGGCGCCCGGCCGCTCTATCTGAGCGCCGGCTTCATTCTGGAGGAGGGCTTTCCCCTGGCGGCGCTGGAGCGCATCGTCGCCAGCATGGCCGAGGCCAGCCGGGCTGCCGGCGTGCCCGTGGTCACCGGCGACACCAAGGTGGTGGAGCGGGGCAAGGGCGATGGTGTCTTCATCACCACCACCGGCGTGGGCGTGGTGCCCGAGGGCGTGAACATCTCCGGCGACCGGGCCCGTCCCGGCGACGCCATCCTGGTGAGCGGTGCCATCGGCAATCATGGCGTGGCCATCATGTCCAGCCGGGAGAACCTGGAATTCGACACCAGCATGGAATCGGATTCCGCCGCCCTCCATGAGCTGGTGGCGGAGATGGTGACGGCGGTGCCCGGCATTCACTGCCTGCGCGATCCCACCCGAGGTGGGCTGGCCACCACCCTCAACGAACTGGCCCTGCAATCCGGGATGGGCATGCGGCTGGAGGAAGCCGCCATTCCCATGGACGAAGAGGTGCTGGCCGCCTGCGAGCTGCTGGGCCTGGATCCTCTCTATGTGGCCAACGAGGGCAAGCTGATCTGCATCTGCGACCCTGCCGACGCCGATGCGCTGCTGCAGGTGATGCGCGCCCATCCCCTGGGAGAGCGTGCCGCCCGCATCGGCGAGGTGGTGGAGGATACCGACGGCTTCGTGCAGATGGAAACCCGCTTCGGCGGCAGCCGCGTGGTGGACTGGCTGGCCGGCGAACAGTTGCCGAGGATCTGCTGATGCGCATCCTGCTGCTGGTTCATGCCCTCAACAGTCCCCCTGGCAGGGTATGTCCGGTTCATTGAAGAGGGAACGGATCCGTGTGCGGGGTACGGTGCAGGGGGTGGGCTTTCGTCCCTGGGTGTGGCAGATCGCCCGGCGCCTGGGCATCCGCGGATTCGTGCGCAACGACGCCCAGGGAGTGTTGATCGAAGCCTGGGGGGAAGCGTCGCTTCTGGATCGCTTCGTCTCGGAACTGGGAAAAGAGCCGCCGCCGCTGGCACGCATCGAGGCCATCGAGCGCAAGGCCCTGGATGGAAGCGCAGCGCCGCAAGAGGGGGATTTCCGCATCCTTGCCAGCCAGTCCGGTGAGGTTCGCACCGCCGTGGCGGCGGATGCCGCCGTCTGCCCGGACTGCCTGGCCGAAATCCGTGATCCCGCCAACCGTCGCTATCGCTATCCCTTCACCAACTGCACCCATTGCGGGCCACGCTTGTCCATCGTTCGCGAAATCCCCTATGACCGCGCCAATACCTCCATGGCGGAGTTCCCCATGTGTCCCGCCTGCCAAGCGGAGTACGAGAACCCCGCCGACCGCCGTTTCCATGCCCAGCCCAATGCCTGCCCGGACTGTGGCCCCAGGATCTGGCTGGAGGACGGGCAGGGCAGACGGTTGCCGCTCGAGGGCGAGGCTGTGATCACCGAGGCGGCGCGGCTCATTCGCGAGGGCAAGATCGTCGCCATCAAGGGCATAGGCGGCATCCACCTGGCCTGTGACGCGGGCAACGAGGCAGCGGTCGCCGAGCTGCGCCGGCGCAAGAAGCGTCATCACAAGTCCTTTGCCCTCATGGCCCGGGATGCTGCCATGGTGGCGCGCCATGCCCGCCTTGAAGACGGGGCAAGAGCCGTGCTGGAATCTCCCGCGGCGCCCATCCTGGTGCTGCCCGCAGAGGGCGAAGCCCTGGCGGAAGCCATCAATCCCGGACAGGACAGCCTGGGCTTCATGTTGCCCTATACCCCCTTGCATCACCTGCTCATGGCAGAGTTGACGCGCCCCATGGTGCTCACCTCGGGCAATCGCAGCGACGAGCCCCAGTGCATTCGCAACCAGGAAGCCCGTGATCGCCTTGCCGGTATCGCCGACTGTCTGTTGTTGCACGATCGGGAAATCCTCACCCGGCTGGATGATTCAGTAATCCATCTGGCGGCTGGCCGGCCACGGCTGCTGCGCCGCGCCCGGGGCCATGCGCCGGAACCCCTGGCGCTGCCTCCGGGTTTTTCCCGAACGCCCCGGGTGCTGGCCATGGGAGGAGAGCTGAAAAACACCTTCTGCCTGCTGGGGGAGGGCCAGGCCGTGCTTTCCCAGCATTTGGGCGACCTGGAGAATGCGCTCACCTACCGAGAATACCGGGAGATGCTGGAGCACTACCGCAAACTGTTCGAATTCGCTCCCGAATGCATCGCGGTGGACATGCATCCCGATTACCTTTCCACCCAGCACGGGGAACGACTGGCCCGCGAATGGAACCTGCCTCTGGTGAACGTGCAACATCATCATGCGCACATGGCCGCCTGCATGGCCGAGCATGGCCTGCCGGCAGATACCGGGCCGGTGCTCGGCCTGATCCTGGACGGGCTGGGTTACGGAGAAGACAGCAGCCTCTGGGGCGGGGAATTCCTTCTGGGGGACTACCGCAAGTTCCGGCGCCTGGCGCATTTTGCTCCCGTACCCATGCCCGGCGGCGCCATGGCCATGTACGAACCCTGGCGCAATACCTATGCCCATCTGCACCTGGCGCTGGGCTGGGATCGGGTAGTTGAGGAATACGATCATCTGGAAGTGATCGAGCACCTTCGGCGCAAGCCGCTGGCGGTGCTGTCGAAAATGCTGGAGAAGGGCATCAACAGCCCCCCGGCTTCATCCGCCGGGCGCCTGTTCGACGCGGTGGCCGCGACCCTCGGGCCGTGCCGGGATCGCGCCGGTTTCGAGGGACAGGCAGCCATGGAACTGGAGGTGCTGGCGCGAAAGGCGCGATGCGATTCACGGGCTTACCCAATACAGCAGCATGGCTGCCAACTATCATGGCAGGCGCTATGGATACAGATCCTCGATGATCTGTCCCGGAACACCGACCCGGCAATCATGGCGATGCGTTTTCATTGTGGACTGGCAAACGGCCTGGGACGGATTGCAGTGGAACTTTGTGAAAGGGAAAACGTGAATACGCTAGTCCTTGGTGGTGGCGTATTTCAGAACCGCCTGCTGCTGGAACTGCTGCTGGAATTTTTTGAATCCACACCGATCAACATACTGGCCCCGGAAAAACTGCCGGCGAATGACGGAGGGCTGGCGTATGGTCAGGCAATCATTGCTGGCAAGAACAAAGGTAACTCCGATTTTGCCTAAATGCGGAAATCCGGCCGTACTGTCCCATATATATTACTGCGCATAATATATATTATGTTAAATAATGTTTTCATCCTTCAAGCTTTCTCCAGCGACAACGGCAAAACGGTCAGACCGACTCCCTTATCGCAATTCATTCATGCCGAATATCTGCTATGGTTCGTCGAAGCTGAAAGACTGGACACCACATGCACATGCCGCAGAACCATGTTGAAAAACTCAACCTGAAAGAAGTCATCGCCATGGGCGTGGGCGGCATGGTTGGCGGCGGCATATTTTCCGTTCTGGGACTGGCCATCGCCCAGGCCGGACATGCGGCGCCCATTGCCTTTGCCCTGGGCGGTATCATCGCCCTGCTCACCGGTCTTTCCTATTCCCGCCTGGGATTGCACTTTCAGTCCGACGGCGGAAGCTTCACCTATCTGGAAAAAGCATTTCGCAGCCCCAATATCGCCGGCATAGGCGGCTGGTTGCTGCTGGTGGGCTATGTAGGCACCATGGCGCTGTATGCCTATACCTTCGGCGTGTATGGATCGGCCATGCTGGGAGACAATGGCGGACAGAACCCAGCCATGCATCATTTGCTGGAATCACTTGTATTGCTGTCATTTCTTGGCGTGAACCTTTATGGAGTAAAAGCCAGTGGCAGCAGTGAATTGCTCATCGTCACCATCAAGATACTGATCCTCGCCCTGTTCGCCATCATCGGCCTGTTCTATGTGAAAAGCGACCACTTGCTGCCGTTATTCAATCAGGGTGGTCTGGGCGTGATCATGGGAGCCGCGCTGATATTTGTCGCCTATGAGGGGTTTGAACTGATCCCCAATGCCGTAAACGAAATGGAGCAGCCCCAACGCAATCTCCGCCGGGGAATTCTCTGGTCCATTGCCATCACCACTTTTATCTATGTACTGGTATCCCTGGTGGCGGTAGGCAATCTGCTTCCGGATGAAATCCGGAAGTATGGTGAATATGCCTTGGCAGAAGCGGCAAAACCCTTCCTGGGAGAAGCAGGCTTTCTGCTGATTGGCCTGGCGGCACTGTTTTCTACCGCTTCAGCGATCAATGCCACCATGTTCGGTACCGCCCGCCTGGGAATGGTTATGGCAACCGAGGATGCCTTGCCTGCAGTATTCGGTTTCCGTCGCAAACAGAACAACATTCCATGGGTGAGCCTCATTGCCATTACCGCCTGCACCCTGGCTTTTGTCAATCTGGCGAATCTGACCATCATTTCTTCTTTTGCCAGTTCGACGTTTCTGCTGGTATTCGCCGCTATCAACCTCTCAGCCTGGCATATGCGAAAAACCATTCCCGGCAACTCATGGACTCCCCTGCTCGGCCTGATTCTGAGCATGACTTCCTGGATTACCCTGCTGGCCTATCTTTGGCGCTCATCGCCCCGCAGCCTGTACTGGATTGCCGGCATCTACCTGGTAGTGGTAGCAGCGGAACTTTTGTTCAGCCGTCGGCGAGTGTTTCTCAGAAAGAGATCATAGCGGGATGCGTGGACGTACTCTGCGGTGGTTGATCTTCTGCAACAGCAGCTCCGTGATTGCCGCCACCGATACAAACCCCAACAGAACCTGTATCACATTCCCGCCTCTGTGGCTTACATAGACCAAAGCCAGCCCCATGGCCAGCAGGGACAAAACAGCCGCCAGCCCAACCAGCAGGCGTGATGCACCGGTTTTCCCCACGAGACGCAAATGTCCCAGGTGGGTAACCGCATGCACGAACAGAATGGAAATGGAACCAATCGCCGCGATCTGGGACAAATCGAACAACAGGGACAGCAGGATTACCAGAAACCCGCTGATCACCAGGCCTTCCCGACTGTGCCCAATGGGGCGGCCAAAGGCCACGGGCAGCTCACCGTCCTTGGCCAGCTGATAGGTAACATTGGTAACGGCATACAGGTTGGCATTGATTGAAGAGGCTGTGGATATCAGTGCCGCGACAGCTACAACAACAAAACCCAGATGCCCGAAAATGGGTAGGGCCGCTTCCGCCAGGGCGTAATCCCGGGAGGCAATGACTTTTTCTGTTGGCAGGTTGCCAAAAACGGCAAAAGCCACGGCAACATAGAGCAACATGACCAGCAGAATGGCAGTCACCATGGCCCTGGGCAGGGTATGGGCCGGGTTCGGCATGTCTTCTGCGGTATTGGTGATCACCCGAAATCCTTCATAGGCAAAAAAGGTGATGGAGAGACTGAAAAAGATGTCTTTTACCGGAGGGTAGAGTTGTGGTGAGAGCAGTTCCGGTTTGAGAAACACAATGCCCGCAACGGCAAGCATGCTCAACACCGAAAATTTTACCGCCACGGTGATTCTTTCCCAGATGGCCACATCCTTCGCGCCACGCAGGTTGATAAAGACGAACAAGAGCACGATTCCCACTGAAAATACATGGTGCCACAACACAGGGGCGCCCTTGGGCAGAAAGGTATAGGCATAGTTGCCAAAAGCCTTGGCAATCAGGCTTAGCGACACCACCGCAGCCAGGTAGAGCATGATACTCATGGCGCCAGTAAGGAACCCCGTACCCCAGGCCTGGGCCAAATATTCCACGATGCCGCCGGCCGAAGGATATCTCGCGCCCAGTTTTCCCAGAGAGTAGCCACTGAACAAGGCGATGATGCCACCGATGATGAAGGAGATATATACGGCGCTTCCGGAAATGGCGCTGGCCTCCCCCAGCAGAGCAAAGATCCCCGCCCCCACCATGGCGCCAATACCCATGGAAACGGCGGACCAGAATCCTATGGGTTTACCAGCTGATGATTTATACATTATTCTTTTTCCCGGCTGCGGTTGGCAGCAAAATGGCTCTGCTCATCGCAGGTGATAAGGTTGTCTCACAAGCAGCACATCCGTCCTTGCACTATTGGCGATTGCAGAAGCAGTAGAACCCAACAAGCGGGCGAATCCATGTCGCCCATGGGAGCCAACCACGATCAGATCCGCATTCTGAGCCTCGGCATAAGACAACACGGCGGATTTTGGCGCGCCCCAGATGACATCTGCCTGAACCTTATTCCAATTCAGGCTCTTGGCCAGACTGTTGAGCGCCGCCACTGCCTGATCAAAACGCTGCTGATCGAAATCAAGGTATTCCAGGGGCGCTGTCACCAGTACGTCGTAGTCTGGCATCAGCATGGCGCTTACTTCCACTGCATGGATCAATGATAGTTGCGCACCATGGGAACGACACAGTTGCAAAGCCCGATTCAGGGCCATTCGTGAAAGGGGAGAAAAATCCATTGCCACCAGAATGTGTTTCCAGGGGGGAGGTTCCTCACTTTCCGTCTCATCCTGTGTTGCGAAATCACTGGTGTTGTTTTGGCTTTCCCGCAACCAGTCCCAGGCTTCCTGTAACTGCTCCCGGGTGAAAAACCGCACCCGGGCGTCGGTAAAGGCGTTACCCAGGGTGGCCATCCATTTCTGCCAGCTGTTCTCACCGACAATGGCGATTCGTTCAAAATCCTTGTCATGAGCCATACCGAACTTGAAGTCGTCCCATACGGCCTTTGGCTCCCAGCCATGGAAATCCTCCAATTCCAGCAACAGGGATATGGGACGATGTTGCTGAATGAGATCCTCCAGCTGTGGCAAAAACTGACGATAGTCCGCATCCGTCAGTTTGCCGCTGGCCCTGACGGCAAAAATGTTGTTGTCCGCAACGGGAATGAACTGAAACATGACTGCACCTCGTTATCCAGGCTGTTGAATTCCGTATTGAATACATTATGCAGACAATCAAAACAAATATCTGCCCAAATGACCTGAACATCTATGACATTGCGCGGCATGACTTGATGATTCACACTGAACAGGGAAACAGAATACACTATGATCAGTTGATTGAGCCCCTGCTGGAGCCATTCTCATGACATCATTGAAACTGCGCAAGGTTGCCATCGACACCTATAAGGAGAACGTGGCCTACCTGCACCGGGACTGTCCTCTCTATCATAGTGAAGGTTTTCAGGCGCTGAACAAGATAGAAGTACGCGACGGCCCGGAAAAATCGCCCGTGGTGGCCGTTCTCAATATCGTCGATGATGAAAATTGTCTTGCGCCTGATGAACTGGGATTGAGTGAACAGACCTTCGCCCAGCTGGATGTGGCGGAAGGAACGGCTGTATACATAGACCACGCTACTCCTCCCGATTCCCTCGAAGCGGTACACAGAAAAATTGCCGGAGAGCCTCTGGATCGCACTGAATTCCTGCATATCTGTGAAGACATCGTCAACAATCGCTATTCCAAGATCGAGATCGCGGCATTCCTGGTGGCCTGCGCCGAATCCGGCATGGAGCGGGACGAGATGTTGTTTCTAACCGAAGCCATGGTGGAAACCGGTGAACGCCTGGACTGGGGGGAATCCCTGGTAGTGGACAAACACTGCATCGGCGGTATTCCAGGCAACCGTACCACCATGCTTATTGTGCCCATCGTAGCCGCCCATGGCATGCTCATGCCAAAAACTTCCAGCCGCGCCATCACCTCCCCTGCCGGAACAGCCGACACCATGGAAACCCTGTGCAAGGTCAACCTGGAACCCGGTGAGCTGCGCCAAATCGTACGGCAGCAACGGGGGTTCATTGCCTGGGGCGGCACTGCACGATTATCGCCGGTGGATGACATTCTCATTTCCGTGGAGCGGCCCTTGTCTCTGGACTCCAAGGGGCAGATGATCGCATCCATACTGTCAAAAAAAATTGCCGCCGGCTCCACCCATTTGCTCATCGATATTCCCGTGGGCCCCAGTGCCAAGGTGCGCACCCAGGCCGAAGCACTGCGCCTGCGCAAGCTTTTCGAGTATGTGGGCGACCGCAGCAGCCTGGAACTGGAAGTTGTCATCACTGATGGCCGCCAGCCCATTGGCAATGGCGTAGGGCCGGCTCTGGAAGCCCGCGATGTGCTGCGGGTGCTGCAAAACGATCCGCTGGCTCCCATCGACCTGAAGGAAAAATCTCTTCAGCTTGCGGGACGTATTCTGGAATTCGATGCCGATGTGCGTGGTGGTCAAGGCTATCACCTGGCGCGAGACCTTCTCGAATCCGGACGCGCCTGGCAGAAAATGCAGGACATCATTGCGGCTCAGGGCGCCAGCCAGATCAAGCCGAAAACGGCCGCATTGCAATACCCGGTTCCAGCACCGGCGGATGGCGTGGTGATGGCCATAGACAACCTGCAGATTGCCCGTATTGCCCGTCTTGCCGGCGCTCCCATGGACAAGGCGGCAGGAGTGGATCTGCACTGCAAACTGAATGACAGGGTGCGCAAGGGAACCCCCCTGTACACCTTGCATGCCGAGTTTCGCGCAGACTATCAGTTTGCCCGCAATGCCATCGAACAGAACAACGGTTACAGCATAGGATGACACAATGAACGCCGACACCCTGATGCTCGGTTTTCCCGAGTATGCCGATCAGACCGAGCGCCTGGCGCAGGCGACCGGCCTGCCCTTTTCCGTTCTGGATATCCATCATTTTCCTGATGGTGAGAGCAAGGTAACCCTACCGGGAATACTGCCCGAACAAATTGTTCTGGTACGCAGTCTGGATCATCCCAATGACAAGCTGATCGAACTCATTCTGGCTGCTGCCGGGGCGCGCAAACTGGGAGCCAAAAAGCTGTGCCTGGTAGCCCCCTATCTGTGCTACATGCGCCAGGACAAGGCTTTCCATGCCGGAGAAGTCGTCAGTCAGCCCATCATCGGCGCCTGTCTCGCTGCGCACTTCGATGCCCTGCTCACTGTGGATGCTCACTTGCACCGGATACATAGCTTGTCGGATGCGGTACCCGTGGATCCCGCCATCAACCTTACCGCAACCGACCCCATGGCGCACTTTCTGCAAAACAATGTAGAGGCGCCTTTTCTTGTTGGCCCGGATGGTGAATCCGAGCAGTGGGTGGCGGCAATCGCATCACACTTTGGTTTCGACTACGCGGTAGCGGAAAAGCAGCGCCTGGGAGATCGGGAGGTAAAAATCAGCATGCCCGACTGTGGCTTTGCCGGACGCAACCTGGTGCTGGTGGATGACGTGGCCAGCACGGGCAAGACCCTGCTGGAGGCGGCAAGCCTGTTGCAGGCTCATGATCCTGCTTCCATCTCTGTTCTCGTAACCCACGCCCTGTTTGTCGACAATGCCCTTCGTGAACTGTACGACGCCGGGGTGACGAATATCTGGAGTTGTGATGCCATTCCTCATCCTACCAATGCCGTATCTCTTGCCGGGCTGCTTGCAGAGGAACTGAAATCCTTTCTATAGGGCATTTCGAAAAATCGAGATGGCCGAGTGGAACAGGGATGTCCCAGCATTTTCGATCACCACAAGTGATTGAAAATGTAAGCAAAGAGGAATTTGCATTTTTTTGCGACGAGAAAAATTCCATGGAAGGAATTTTTCGAGGTTCCCCATAGCCGCCAACCGAAACTATCCGATATAGGCCGCACCAGGCAACAGTTGTTCACTGAACTCATCCGGGAGGCTGGCCAGCAGTTGCATGCCTT
>Ga0256841_1000278_pt1 | contig 56091 bp, 37 predicted proteins | sample 356308metaG_FD_185971 | JGI IMG/M metagenome (GOLD analysis project Ga0256841, IMG submission 185971) | Hydrothermal vent microbial communities from Mid Atlantic Ridge, Atlantic Ocean - 356-308 | ecosystem: Environmental > Aquatic > Marine > Hydrothermal vents | place: Atlantic Ocean: Mid... | reverse complement strand
CTTCGGCGGTTTTCCAGCCGTCGTTCTCCCGGCCAAGAGCGGTATACATTCCGACTCCGTAATAATAGTGAGTATCCTGGAAGAATGTTTTACTCAGCCAGAGCGGTTTTTCGATTTGCCCCGGTTCAAAACGAGGGATTTGGATATTCGGTACCGAATCCGGATAAAAGGCAGCTATGGAATCATTGGAAAATACACTGACTTCAAACGCATCCATTTTTTTCAATCGTCCCTGAATTTTTTTTACGGAATCGGGTGAAAAATAGTAATAATACTCACTGTTTTTTAAAAGATTGTTAGAGGTGGTTTCATTATAGATTTCGAGCGTTCCCCAGGCTATACATTCATGAAAAGCGGAATACATATTTTCGGCATCGGTGACGGTTGATCGTCCGTTATAGGTGTAGCCAACAATGACTCCCGGATACTTTTCCTGATAGATGAACCACTCCGGATAGAGATTAGAAGCTGTCAGGAATGAAGATAATAACAAGATTAAGAAAGCTGTCGTGGTTTGCAAATGCATTTTCTTTTTATGTTAAAAGGGAAATAAAGTAGAAAACAGGGACGAAATTCGTCCCTGTTGAACGGATTAACTAATAACCGGCGTTCTGCTGTTTTTCGTAGTTATCCATTTCATTCTTAAGTTCTTTATAAGCCTGAGAAGCACGAAAACGTTCATACAGTTTAGGACGTTTGGTCTTCATCTCGTCAAGAATAGACATATTGATCTTATTCGGTTCAATAGCTACCACGGCAGAAGCGGTGATTTTACCGGTTTCCTTATCGCGAAGATATTTTACTTTTTTAGTTAAAGCGCCTCGAAGAACCGTACTGGAAAGTGTTTTTACAACATCGGTGAATGCTTCGTTGATTTCAGAATCATTGGCACTGCCCACTTCTTCCTGAAAGGCTTTTTTCATTTTATTGACTTTAGTATTGAAGATTTCAGCCAATTGTCCCTGCGCATCGGTCACGGCTTTTTTCTTGGCAATGTCCATCCGGCCGGAAATTCCCTGGCCGACTGCAGCGACTCCGCCGGCATCCACAATACTATTGGCCATATCAACCATATCCTGGAAAGGATCTTCAATAGTCTCCATCCCGGAGGGAACTTTAGCCGATTTGCTGCCTCCACCGCAGGCCACAAACAACCCTAATAATGCAAATAACATGAAGCCAATCAAAAATTGCTTCTTCATAACACATCTCCTTCTATTGGTTATTGGGTAAAAATGACAAGGCAATAATTCAAAATATTTTCCAAATACACATTGACCACCGTCAATTAAATTAAGTTTTAAATTAAATTTTTGCTAAATATTGATTAAATTGCCTGAGAAATTTCACTTTCAACGCTTTTTGCGCTGCCCGGAAAATCCTGGCTCTGGCTTCTTCCTTAGAAATCCCGGCGGTTCGTTTCTGTATATTTATGGTTTTTAATGAATACTGGTTGATATTATCTATTACATCGAGGGTAAGTTTCCAGTTCAGGGCCACAATTCGTTTTCTGTGCAATTGGGTCGGTTTTACCAAAAACGAGTACTTAATGGTGAAATCACCCGGCTGATCACTTATTTTGAAACCGATCCGGCCAATCATTTCCTTGAGATAATCTTCAATCTGCGGGGAAGCACTGTTCTCAGGCACCAGATTTACCGTGATGTGATCCAGTAAATTATTTCTGTCTTTGACCAATAGACTCTGATCGATTGTTGCCGGGACATGCCCGCCCCCGGTTAAAATCTGATACTTCTCATTAAGGAGCCTATTTAGATTGCTTAAAGCCAGGGCACGGTTGATATAAGCAAATTTATGCAGTTTATTGGTTTCATCTTTGAAATTCTGATAATAATCGGCCAGCTTTTTTTGATTTTGCAGAATATCCTTTTTGTACAATAAGGCCGTCTCTCTTCGATCGAGATAAGCCAGTACATAATAGACACCTTCGTCGGCTGAAAAATAACTCTTATCGAATTTTACATTCTTCAACCGCATCTTACTTTTGACATTGGTACGCTGCAACATCTCGCTGGAAGAGGATGATTGATATTGCCCACCCTTGTTCTCATCCAGATAATTCTCGAGAAGAGTTCTATCCACGTTTATATCGGATTTAAAAACGCGGGCAATGGCCCCTGCTGCGTCATCTTCTGCAGCCTGTCTGGTATCTCCGCTGCCGACTCCAACGATATATTGATCTTCCGGATAAAGCCGGTGCGGATTATTGACCCACTCCGGCAGGTCCCCTTCAGAACGAGGAAACGTTTTCTGCGCCCAGCTACAGTTCATTAATGATAAAAACAGGGCTAATAAAATAATGGTTTTTACTTTGACATTTAATATCATGGGAACAATCTCATTATTTTAACGGCTCTTTATTTGATACTATTTATTAATTTAAAGAAACGAAATCAAGTATATTTACACCTTTTTTAACCCGGTAGTTCATCACTTTCTTTTCTTTGATCAACAACCCGTCACGGGTCATGAATTGTACGGTTAGGGAATGATTTCCGGGATTTAAGAAATACTCCCCCACATAACAATTTTCGGGCATAGTCCGCCAGCAACGAACATCCGCCTTTTCCGTGGCATCGACCCCGACATCCACAGCGGCATCGATTAAGGCATTCATAAACAGATTACCATTGGTTTTTTTCTTCATCTTTTTCTTTGCTTCGGCGGCCAGCAAACCTTTGGAAATGGTACGTACCAGGGTTTTGATATAAATCATATTGCGCTTTGTTTCGAATGTTTTTTCGGCTACCTTACCCATATCTTCCAATAAATAAAGCGAGGGGTGATCCTTACCGTCAATCCTCATATTGATGCGGGCAATTTTTGAGCCTACCCGTTGTATCACCGGAAAAGCAAATTTAAAGTGATAACCGGCTTTCATACCCGGGAAAGGAATATTAGGCAGGGCTATGGGTTGGCTAAGGTCCGAAATACCGATATATCCGTCATAGGTAGTAATTAAACCACCGACGGCCTCTTTACGCGGAGCCGAACCGGTAAAAGCGATCACATCCAGCGTTGTCTCTTCCAATTCCGGCATCCGTTTTTTTAAGAAAAGCGGGGCATCAAAATAGTAGACATCGCTCTCGGTCTCATAGGCCTGGAGTAATTTCTTTTTTGAAATAAGGGCTTCGTCTTCCGCTTCATCGCTGCGATACACAAGATAACTTAGATAGTGAGCCAGAACATCGTCATAAAAATGCTGAGCAGGTTTGGTTATTTTTACTTTGGAATCTTTGGAACTGTTTAAATCATCGACCATTTTTCCGTATTTTTCATCCAGCTCTTGCAATTTGAGATTGGCCCGTTTGGCTTCTACCAGAGCGTCATCCATTTTATTCAAGTTTAGATAATCCAGAGCCTTAAATATATTCACATACAGATTTTCATAGACTTCGCCATAATAATCCATTACATTATCATTCAACAGATAAGATGCGGCTATTTGCGAGACGCTCCTGGTGAACAGTTCCTCCATGGCTTGTTCTGCGGATTCCAAATATTTGATGCTGGAATTATAATCACCGGCATAATAGTCTACAAGCCCTTTATCCAGATAATACAGGACCCGTTCTTTCCTGGTATAGCGATTTTCCTTCTTGGCTAAATCGATTTTTTTGAGGGCGGAAGAATAATTTTCAAATTGGAGATCATTTACAACCGAATTAAAATATTGTACGTAAGACACCTTCGGTGCACATTGCCAGACGAACACCAGAGGTATGACGATCAGCAGTAGCTTTTTTATCATTTGACCCCGGTTAACCTCCTAATTGCACAGAGAATCCTTTTTTAAAAGATAGTATCACCACTTATATTGGTCTTGTTGAATGAATTTTTTAATTTTTTTATCACCCATCCAAACCTTCGTGCTAGATTCAACATCGACCAATTCGAGATCAACTTTATATAAAACTGTTTTTTTCCCTTCAAAAGAGTCTACAATGGAATAGATCGCACCCTGGAGAATAAAATCGGCGGCCTGTTCATTAGCCAAATCTTTCGCCGTCTCTGCAGAAGAATAGCTTTGCTGATCCAATCGTTCGTTTCTAACTTCTTTTCGCGCCTTACCGGAAGCCACAAAGGTTACCTGACCGGAATTAATCAACTCTTTTTCCAGATCCTTGACAAATAAATCCGTATCCAGATGTTCACTGGTTTTATTGCGAATTTTACCCACTACCAGGATAGGTTTACGTTCATTATCATCCATGAAAGTCTGTAACCAGCCTCCGGTTAAGACCTGTTTAACCATGGCCTGAGCGGTCATACGGGAATCCGTATCATTCCATCTCCCACTGATGTCAGTCGTTTTATCTACCTGTATCCGGCTTACTGTTCGGGAAGGACCGGCACAGTTCACCAGGAGCAGGCCTATGATTGTCAATGGGATTAATCGAATAATAGGATGTACTTTCATTGTTCCACTCCTTATTATTGATACTTAAACGGAAATATAAAAAAATTAACAATAAAAACAATTGAATCAAATTATTTTAAAAAAGCCCGTATGAGGATACGGGCCTAATGAGATTAAACAAAATCTTATTTCAGGTATAGCATTTTGCGGATCAGGGATTTGTTCCCTTCTTCCAGCCGATAGTAGTATACACCGCTCGCCAACCCGGTGGCATCAAAGGTTATGGAATATTTCCCGGCCGTTTGTCTTTCGTTTACTAGGGTGCGGACTTTCTGGCCCAGCGTATTGTACACCGTGAGTTGAACTTTGCTGAATTGCGGTAAGCGATAGCGAATGACCGTTGTAGGACTTCCACGCAGTGAACGGTTTTTACCGAACGGATTGGGATAATTCTGCTGTAAGGAAAACTGGCGCGGCGAAGCACTCCTTTCATCGCCGATTGAGCTGGCTTGACCTTCTGTGATCGTAAGGAATTGATCGGCAGGAACAGCAGCTAATTTATCTACCGTCGATGTGCCGGGCCATTCTACAATGATCGAGTCCGCCATGGTCGCGTCGCCCAGTCCGAAGTGAGCCCGAAGGCTGTTCTGGCTGCCGAATCCCGTCTGTCCGCTGATTTCTCTTAACTGGGTAACCGATTGTCCGTTGATGGTAGCTTTAACCCTGACTTTGGCGCCGATTCCACTGCGATTTGCATTGACCCCTCTTAATTGGATCGTGATAAAATGGTTACCATTATTTAATAAATTACGGAACAAATGATTTCTTCCGTCTCTGCCCAGGACCAGGTCCAGGTCTCCGTCATTGTCAATATCGGCCCAGGCTGCAGTTCGGTCATATGTAGTTGAATCACCGGATATAACGGTAAGCGTGTCTTTGATAAAATTGCCCTGCCCGTCATTTACATACAGATAGCTGGTTTGTGGAGCACTGGAGCCTCCGGAGTTACCCACATAAACATCCAGATCCCCATCATTATCATAATCACCCCAGGCACTGGTATAAGAAAACAGGGTATCGGTGACCAATTCACCGCTGAGGATTTGTGTGAAACCGGTGCCGTCATTTCTGAAAAGAAAATTTTGTTCCGGATACTGGTTATCGTTATTGATGCCGTTACAGGTAATAAATAAATCCAGATCCCCGTCATTATCGTAATCGGCCCAACTGGCACCCTGGGCATCCTGGTCGGTTAAAATCGTTAAGGAGTCAAAATCGGTCCCGGTATTCGTCCAGAGTACCGTTTTCTGACTGGGACGGCCGGCCACAAATACCACATCCATATCCCCGTCATTATCATAGTCGGCCCAGGAAAGGTCTCCCTGATGAGATTTAACCGAAGTCAAGGTATTAAAAACCTTGTCAAAGGTACCGTCCTGGTTATTCCGATACAGAGCATTGCTATCTGCAAGGATAATACCGATAAAGGTAATACGTGCCGTACTTATGGCGAGATCAAGATATCCGTCATTATCATAGTCGGCCCAGGCAGCGCCCCCTCCTGTTTCGGTTGTAGAAGTCGTTAAATCCCCTGCAGAAACACTGCTAAATGTTCCGTCGCCATTGTTTTTATAAAGGCTGTAGGTTGTAGCATAATCAGATCCGAAAGGAGGCTTTTCGCGATATACTTCCGCTACAAAAATATCTAAATAACCGTCATTATCATAGTCACCCACCGTGGAACTCCCGGATACAAAATCATCGGTAACCAGTGTACCGGCTGATAGTTGTTCGCTGAACGTTCCGTCTCCGTTATTAAAAAACAGATGATTTACATTGGATGGAGCTTCATTATGGCCGTTGGAAATATAAAAATCCTGATACCCGTCATTGTTGAAATCTCCGAATACCAATCCGTTTGTATATCCCTTAGCGTAAGTCGTCGTGTCCAGTGAAAAATGGGCCTGAGCCCAACCCGACGAGAAAAGGACAAATAGAAACAGATAGGATAAAATAAAGTACTTAGCTTTCATAAGAGCCTCCTCATGGGGATAGCATCATTAAATCATCTTAGAGCGTAAAAAGATTTTTCAGGTTGCTATCGCTGATTAAGAAAATTGGTCACACATATCTTTTTGATAAAATCCTTACCGATTATAATTTCAATCATTAATATCCGACCCACAGCGTATCCCGCCCGTGCCGCACATCACATCTTTACTTTTTCTTCCCTAATTTAACGGCATTCACCCGGCGACGCTCCAGGTCATCCAGAATGATCTTGCGAATTCTTATGGACTTGGGAGTGATTTCTACCAGTTCGTCATCATCGATGAATTCCAGGCATTCTTCAAGGCTCATATCCAAAGGGGGCGCAATCTTCAGAGCACGGTCGGCATGAGCAGCCCGCATATTGGTTAATTTCTTGGCTTTCTGGACATTGACAACGATATCCCCCTCTTTATTGTATTCACCGACCACCTGACCCGTATAGACATTCTCACCGGGTCTCACAAAAAAGGTTCCACGATCCTGCAAACTATCCAGAGCATAAGAATTAACCGGACCATCACTCATTGAAATCATAACGCCGTTCTGGCGATGCGGGATAGACCCCTTAAAGAATTCATATTGATAAAAACGATGAAACATCACCGCTTCTCCGGCAGAGGCAGTCAATAATTTATTCCTTAAGCCGATCAATCCGCGCGAGGGAATGTGATAAACAATCTCTTTCACCGATCCCTTCTCTTCCATACGAACCATAACAGCTCTTCGTTGCCCGACAATCTCGATTACCTTTCCTGCCTGTTCATCCGGTACTTCAACAACCATTTCTTCCACGGGTTCAGCCTTCCGCCCATCAATCTCCTTGTAAATTACTTTCGGTTGTCCGACAGCGAATTCATATCCTTCCCGTCGCATGTTTTCGACCAGAATGGAAAGATGCAAAATACCCCGCCCGGAAACTTTGAAAATATCGGGTGCTCCCCCATCTTCCACTTTTAAAGCCACATCCGATTCCATTTCCCGGTACAAACGATCATGCAAATGGCGACTGGTGACATATTTCCCTTCTTTTCCGAAAAACGGAGAATTATTGATGGTAAAAGTCATGCTGATCGTAGGTTCATCCACGGCAACGATGGGCAGCGGTTCGGGATTTTCAGAATCGGTAATGGTATCTCCGATATTAATATCTTCTATACCCACGACTGCGCAAATATCACCGGCCCTTACTTTTTTTTGATCCTCGCGGGACAGGCCCTCGAAAGTAAAGAGCTGTTTAATCCGAACATCCTTAAAGCTGCCGTCACGACGTACAATTTTATAAGGTTTGTCTACCTGTACGTAGCCCCGATACACTCTTCCTATACCGATCCGGCCCACATAGGTTGAATAATCTATGGTTGTAACCTGTAATTGCAAGGTTCCTTGTTTAATTTTCGGAGCGGGAACATCTTTGACCATTGCTTTTAAGAGAGGCATCATATCTTTACTCTTTTGCATGGGATTTTCGCTGGCCCAACCCTCCCGGGCAGAACTGTAAATTACCGAGAACTCGAGCTGATCATCATCGGCCCCAAGATCGATAAACAGATCATATACTTCGTCTAATACTTCTTTAGGACGGGCTTGCGGCCGATCCATTTTATTGATGACGACAATCGGCTTTAAATGCAACAACATGGCCTTTTGGAGCACAAACCGGGTCTGAGGCATGGTTCCCTCGAAAGCATCAACCAACAGAAGGACTCCGTCGGCCATTTTTAAAACACGTTCTACCTCTCCGCTAAAATCGGCATGCCCCGGTGTGTCGATCAGATTTATTTTAAAATCATGATAACGAATGGAAATATTTTTGGAAAAAATCGTTATACCCCGTTCCCGCTCCAGATCGTTCGAATCCAGGAAGCGCTCCCGGACTTTTTGATTGTCTCTGAATACATGGGTTTGTTTTAACAATTCATCCACCAAAGTGGTTTTGCCATGATCCACGTGAGCGATGATGGCAATATTACGAATATTTTCAGCTTTCATTGTTTCCTTCTCATTTCTTATATAAAAGAATCCGGCAACCATACTATATGATTACCGGATCTTAAGTTCAACATCAACTAACGGGTTCCCTTTTCAGATCAGGTGCCCATTTCCCAGGAAGCGAGATATTTTTTCTGCTCTTCGGTTAAGGTATCAATCCGAATGGCCATGGAATCCAGTTTAGTGGTAGCAATCCATTGTTCAATCTCTTCGGGTACATCATGGACGCCGACTGGCAGCTTGTGGCTTACCATATATTCGGTGGTCAAAGCCTGGGTGGCAAAGCTCATATCCATCACAGAGGCCGGATGTCCTTCCGCGGCTGCAAGATTGATCAACCGTCCTTCGGCGAGTAAATATAATCGTCGTCCATCCGGCATGATGTACTCATCCACGTAATTGCGAACCTGCAATCTTTTTTCTTCGGCCATTGCTTCCAGATCATCAATATTGATTTCCACGTTAAAATGACCGCTGTTGGCAATAAGGGCGCCATCTTTCATCACTTCAAAAAATTCACGACGCAGAACATGAATATCACCGGTTATGGTTACAAACAGATCCCCAATTTTTGCCGCTTCACTCATGGGCATGACCAGAAAACCGTCCATGGCCGCTTCCAAAGCTTTAATGGCATCTATTTCGGTGACGATTACATTGGCCCCCATTCCCTTCATACGCATGGCAAACCCTTTTCCACACCATCCGTAACCGGCGACGACTACCCGTTTACCGGCAATTAGAAAATCCGTGGCCCGGATAATACCATCCACCGTGGACTGTCCCGTGCCATATCGATTATCGAACAGATATTTCGTTTTAGCATCATTCACGGCAAAGACCGGAATTTTCAAGGCACCGTCCTTATGCATGGCACGTAAACGAATGATCCCTGTGGTCGTTTCTTCCATTGATCCTGCTATCCGTGCTAATTTATCAGGATAGGAAGCATGCATAGTGGAGACCAGGTCTGCTCCGTCATCCATTGTGACTACCGGATCGTGTTCGATCGCTGTTTTGATATGATCATAATAGGTATCATGATCTTCACCGTTGATGGCGAATACGGAAATATCATAATCTTTAACCAGTGATGCCGCCACGTCGTCTTGTGTACTTAAAGGATTGGAAGCCACCAGAACCAGCTCCGCCCCGCCGGCTTTTAAAGTCCTGGCCAGATTAGCCGTTTCGGCCGTCACATGTAAACAGGCCGACATTTTCTTTCCGGCCAAAGGCTGATCTTTTTCAAATCGCTGCCGAATGGCCTTCAATACCGGCATATCATTATCCGCCCATTCGATGCGTTTCTTCCCCTCGCCTGCCAAACCCAGATCTTTTATATGATGCTTTACCATTTTTCCTTCTCCTATTCCTCAATTCGATTCATTAATACAAGTTTAAGTTCAATTTTTCAAAAGGTGTTAATATATATAAATTCTTAACAATAAGCCACTACTCCTTCTCGCGAAATAGCCGATCCGTGATAATTCCCTGCAAATGGTATTTTTGAAAGGATTCGGCCACAACCGGATCATTAATGGTCCAGACATAAAGCTCTTTGCCTTTCTCAATTGCTATTTCCACAAAGCGATCGGAAATTACATTAAGATGGGGGTGCCAGGCGTCGGCCTCGATAAAACCATCTATGTAACGATGTATGGGAAAAAGATTTCTGAACAGGTACCCCGTCCTGAGCGAGGGCGTGATCGATTTTATGATGTTGAGAAACAGCGGATTAAAAGCTGAAATCCACACCTGATCCAGCATATTCATGTCACTGACAAGACGGACCAATTTTCGGCCCAGGAGTTTAGGGCTTATCATGAAGGTCTTCGCATCCAGATTCAGAGGCACGCTACCCCGGAATTCCTCCAGGAATTCATCCAATGTACAGATTGAATCCACAAATTTGTATTGTTCCTTTTTAAAGGACAAGCTCTTAAGATAACTTGCTGAACAGCGGTGTACCCACTTATTTTGGCCAAAATGATGTTTCAGGTTTTTGTCGTGGAACAGAACAATCTGTTCATCAGCCGTGAGACGGATATCGACTTCCAGAGCGGTAGCTCCTTCTTCGATAGCCAATCGGCCGGCGCGAATCGTATTTTCAGGGGCAAGAATATGTTCTCCCCGATGAGCAATCATAAGTGGATTTATGTTAACAGACATAGCAGTTTTCTTAAAAAAATGGGTAATTGCGAATCAAATAACCGACCCATCCCGTGATGATAATCAGAATGATCCAAAAACCTGTAATTTGTAATTTATTTTTAAAAAGAATTCTCTGTCCTAGCAGAGCATAAGAGATCCCCGATATAAAAATCGTGAAATAGCTAATACCGATCAGAATTTGCACAACGATCCGGGGCGCATCAAATAAGAATAATAAACCGGCCACGGCAATGACTGTTGTATTTACTTTCCCCCAGAACTTAGCAGGTATCGGTTCGCCAATTTTGCCCATTAGAATCCATCCCCCCAGGATAATCATCACATCCCGGTAAATCAAAAACACAATTACCGGCAGGGGAAAATGACGGTAGATGATAAGCGCTATAAACACGGCTGCCATTCCGATTTTATCGGCCAAAGGATCGAGCACTTTGCCCAAATCCGTTACCTGATTCAGCTTACGACTCAAATAGCCGTCTAAAAAATCGGTACTGGCCAAAACCAATGCCACTGAATAAAGTACCCAATGGCTGGAGGTAACAGGATGCTTGATGAGCAGCACAAAGGGCCATACAAAAATAATACGGCTGATGCTTAATAAATTGGGAATATAAAAAAATTCTTTAAACTTGATTTGCATAATGGTTTTGTGTGCTCTTCCGCTCCGAATGAATCCCGAAAATTGTGTTTCATTTTAAATGTAATAAAATTAAACATAAAATAAAAAATTTTGATTTCCATTCGATTTGGAACCGAATGGCTTCCTTCTCGTTAGATTAATTTGTTTGGATAAACAAAAATAAATGATTAAATTTTGTAAGCGTACAAAATAATCAAATACGGTCACATGATTATTATAAAACGAGTTCCGTAATGCGTAAAGTATTTGTTGCTACCCTTACTCTTTCCTTTCTATACATTGTCGTGGCCGGGAGCAATATGCATAACCACCCCTTTGCTTCCGGTGAAAATGATCATTGTCCGGCCTACCTGATTAGCATTAGCTATAATTTTGATCAGCTACCATCCGCTCTGGATTCGCTGACTACTCTTAATACGGTCATCATATACATTACATTATCCGATTACGAATATCAACAGGCCTATTACTATTCCCCCATCAATGGCAGAAGCCCTCCTCCTGATTCGAACGAACAGCTATCTGTTATCGGCTGAGAGGTTCGCTGGTTTTCTGCAAGCCCTTTTTTCTTCAATATTATTTACAAAAACCTCTCTGCAATCATTGCAAATCAGGCAAGATGCGCATCGCCTTTTTTGTTCTGTTTTCAATTCAGTTTCCGCCGGTAACAGCTCTTAAAATATACCTTATCATATTTGGATTGCAAGGAGAGCAGGATGAAACGCAATATAACAATCTTGACTTTGATGCTTATTTTCATAAGCGTCCAATTGGGAGTCGCTCAGAAAAGGAAAACATCGGAGCTCGATTCATTAAAGAAACAGGTCTTGGAATTAAGCAAACAGGTAAAGCAATTGACCAAGCAGAAAGCCGAGGACGATCTGAATCAATTGTTGCAGGAGGCCAATCAGGTGGCTAGTAAACCTGCCGAATCTAAAAATGAATTAAAAGAATTCAGAAGCGGCCAGCGGTCTTTGCAAGCTATCAATCCTGAAATCAGTGTTACAGGGGATGCCTTTTTGCAAGAGGTTGTCAATAAGAACGGCTTTTCAGAACGGCAGCGCAGCGGAACCTATTTCCGAGTGCTCGGCATACATTTTCAAAGCAATTTGGACCCATTCAGTCTGGCTAAAGTAGCTCTGGAAGTTACTCCCGAAGGTATTGAACTGGGCGAAGCTTACGCTACATGGACCGATGTCGTTAAGAATTTTTCATTAACGGCCGGAAAGTTTCGTCAGCAATTCGGTGTTATTAACCGCTGGCATGCCCATAGTCTGGATCAATTTGATTTTCCTCTGGCATTAACCACAATTTTGGGAGAGGAGGGCCTGAATCAAATCGGTTTTTCCATCGACTGGTTGATGCCCCCCCTGCTGGCCACAACCAATACATTAACGATTCAAATTACCAACGGACAGAACGCGCATCTATTTAATAATAAAGCGTTCGGCTTCCCGGTTGTTCTGGGACATCTTAAAAATTTTTACGATATCAACCCGAACACTTATATCGAATTGGGAATAACGGCGATGGCCGGGTATAATAATTTTCGTGGCTATAATGAAAACGGAATTCTGATTAAAGAACCCGACCGGTTGACAAAGTTAGGCGGTATCGATTTAACCTATTTCTGGGAACCGGTGAACCGGGCGCACTACCATTCATTTGTCTGGCGTTCCGAGCTGTATTATGCAGACAAAGAAGAACCGTTACATCAACATATTAAAGCTATGGGGGGGTATTCTTATATTGAATATAAACTGAATGAACGCTGGCAGGCCGGTTTTCGCTATGATGTAACCCAGCCTTTTATCTTTGAAAACCGACATCAAACAATTTATCAACTGGTCCCCTATCTAACGTGGTGGCAAAGTCATTGGGTTCGATTCCGTTTGCAGTATAATTATAAAAATGGCAACACATTCACCGCAGCCGATCGATTATTGCGCTTACAGTTAACCTGGGCCATGGGTCCTCATAAACATGAGCGATACTAACCAAAGGCTGATTTTGAAAAGAATACGTATAATCTAAGAATCATAAAAATCGGAGTTTTTTAAATGAAAAATATTAAGTATCTGTTACTAATCCTATTGCTCAGTATTCAGGCTTTGCTGGCCGGCCACAAAATACAGGTTGTCACCACACTGAGCACTTATGCCGATATTGCTAAAAAGATTGGCGGCGATAAAGTGGAAGTTCGTCATATTGTTGCCGGAAATCAGGACGCCCATTTTGTACGTCCCAGGCCAAGTTATGCTGTTTTGCTTAACAAGGCGGACCTTTTCGTTTCCACCGGGCTGGATTTGGAATTGTGGGCTCCCACTCTTGTAGATATGTCTAAGAACCCTAAGATCCGATCCGGCCAAAAGGGTTATGTTTCAGCCAGTTCAGGAATTGACCTACTGGATAAACCGGACGTATTATCACGCAGTGAAGGAGGCTTGCACATCTATGGGAATCCTCATATTATTTCCAGCCCTTTAAATTTCAAAATTATTGCTAAAAATATTGCCATCGGCCTGGAAAAAAATGATCCGGATAATGCCGACTTTTACGAACAAAACCTAAAATCTTTTAACCACAAAATCGATGAACATATTTTTGGGAAAGATCTGGTACAATTAATGGGTGGTAGTTTGTTGACCAAATTAGCATTGACCGATCAGCTAATTCCCTTTCTTCAAACCAAGTCCTATAAAGGAAAAAAATTAATCGATTACTTAGGAGGTTGGCTAAAAGAAGGCATGATTTTCCGTGGTAAAAAAATTGTAGCCTATCATAAAAACTGGGTCTATTTTCATCAACTGTTCGGAGTTGAAGTGGTGGGATTCGTTGAACCCAAGCCCGGTATTCCTCCTTCCCCGAAGCATGTAGAGGTATTGGTGAAAGATATGAAAAAGAATCACATCAAGGTTCTTATGGCTGCAAATTATTTTAGCGAACGGAAAGTGCGGGAAATATGCGACAAGGTCGGGGCGATTCCGGTCATCGTACCCATGGGAGTCAACGGTGCACCCGGAACCGATGATGTGTTTAAACTGGTTGATTACTGGGTCGCCCATTTGAAATCGGCCTTTCTGCAGGCCCGGAAAGGAAACTAGAACGGGCAATCGTTTACCGGAATCTGGCTGGAACCGGACCGGACCCATGATGACTTCTCTGGGTTTGGGAATAAGGGAATAAGAACTATTCCCTTATTCCTGTTTTTCCAGCTATCGAAAAGAGGAGATTCCAAATTATAAGCCAAAATTTTTATTTCAGAGCATAGTATTTTTAATGAACCATTATTTATGGAGATTACGATGCACTTAAGTATATGGGATATTATGGCGCCTGCCTTTTTCGAATGTCTGATTTTGGTAGGTATCCATTCCTATCTGGGTTTACATGTCATTAAGCGGAAAGTCATATTCGTTGATCTGGCTCTGGCCCAGGTGGCTGCTTTGGGTACAACCGTTGGTTTTCTTTTTGGTATCTTACCGGGCACAAGCGGTGCTTATTGGTTCTCTTTAGGATTTGCCATTCTCGGTGCTGCCATTTTTTCTCTCTTACGGTTCAGACATGAAAAAATTCCCCAGGAGGCGGTGATCGGATTGGTATATGCTCTTGCTGCGGCCACAGCCATCCTGGTGATTGACAAAGCCCCTCACGGAGCAGAACATATCAAGGATTTACTCACCGGAAGTATTTTATGGGTAAAATGGACCACTATTCGCAATGCGGCTATCGTTTATGCCGCAGTCGGTCTGTTCCATTATATTTTCCGTGATAAATTTCTGCTTATCTCCGATCACCCCGAAGAAGCGTATCGTCGGGGCTTATCCGTACGCTTCTGGGATTTTCTGTTTTATGTTTCTTTCGGAATCGTTATCACCCACTCCGTGGGTACGGCCGGCGTATTGCTGGTGTTCGTTTTCCTGGTTGTTCCGGCCATCACTTCCATTATGATTACCGATGTCCTGTGGAAACAGCTGGCTATCGGTTGGTCCATGGGCCTGGTGGTCAGCGTACTGGGCCTGTACATTTCCTATATCGCGGATTTGCCCAGCGGACCCACGGTAGTCGCATTTTATGGAGCGATGCTGCTTTTGGTGGCCTTGATTCTTTTTGTAGTGAAAGCGCCATCGCGCGGCCGTGCTTTGCTCAAAATCGCTTTCGGAACAGGGATAACCATTATAGTCGTTTTTTTCTTCCGTCTCCTCGGTGAGTATTTTCATACTGCTGAACATCGCCAGGAAAGGCAACGATTTACGGCAACAGCGAGCCGTACCTTGCATGACCCGGAGAAAACGGGACCTGTTCCATCCTCGCTGAATGAGAAATATATCTTACAACTGACGAACATAGATAGTCTGAAACTCTTTTTTCATAAAAGCGATGATTATTCCTTGCGCCTGGATATTGCGCGGCGAATGGAAAAATTAAACCCAAAAGACGGAATCGGAGCCCTGCTCTCTTTGCTTAGAACTTGTCCCTTTTCCTTTTTAAGGGAGGAAATTATTTCTGAAATTGAAAAATACAGTCACGAGCGTTTCGGCTACGACAGTAGTTTGGATGCGGCGCAAAATGCACCAGCTTTTCATAAACTAAAAATCTGGTACGAAAATAGGTTTAATTGATACCCTATTTTTTATCAAAGATATTGAAGCATCAACAAAAGATGATATAGCCTATTACGCTGAATGATCTATTGGGGAAAAGGTTAAATTTTAGGTTATGCCGAAGACAGCCCTTCGGCAAAATCAATTATCGAAATCCTGGTAAATTCTCAATAAATTTTCACATTCTTTGAACATACAAGTCATTTTTTTCTGTTACATTTTTCTGTAAATTGTGTCGACAGAAATCCAGAATCAGGAACTTTTTTGACACAAACCATGTATCGTACTATTCATATTTTATATTATTTATTATTGCTGCTAGTTATTTCGGCAGAGGCGCAGGAGAGCATTCGAATAATCAATGGGGTTTCGGTTCCCAGTGACTTCCCCGGACTTTCACCTTCAATTTTAAGCGATAAAGTTGCACCCGGAAAGCTATTTTTAGCTAATAGCAAAAACGGGAGATATATCATGATTTTTGAAAATGACGGTACGCCTTATTTTTACCGACGTCTTTCTGCCGACGGACGCGATTTTAAAGTCCAACCCAATGGTTTACTTTCCAGACGGTATTTAACCGATCACACCGGATTTATAACTCTGGATTCCAGCTATTCGGTTGTCGATTCATTCGTTTGTGCCAACGGCTATACAACCGATGAACACGATTTTCAGATTACAAAGAATGGCCATCATCTGATGATTGCCAAAGGAATGCGTCATGTGGATATGAGCCAGATAGTTTCCGGTGGGCAGGCAGACGCTATACTTTATGATACGCATATACAGGAATTTGATGAACATAACAATCTCATTTTTCAATGGCTCTGTTACGAGCATTACGATATTCTCGATGCTGTCCACGAAGTCCTTACGGCAAAATCCATAGATTGGGTGCATATAAATTCGGTTGCTGAAGATTATGACGGTAATCTGATCATATCGAGCCGCAACCTGAGCGAAGTAACTAAGATTAATCGACGGACTGGTGTTATTATCTGGCGTTTAGGCGGTGTGCATAATCAGTTCGAGTTCGTTGATGACAGTATTGGTTTCTCTTATCAGCATGATGCTCGTCCTGTACCCGGCAATCCGAACCATTACACCCTATTTGATAACGGCAATTATCATAATCCTCCTTTCTCAAGGGCGGTTGAATACGCCCTGGATACAGTTTCTATGCAGGCTACCAAAGTTTGGGAATACCGAGCGGATTCCCAACGTTTTACAGGCCGTTTTGGAAATGTTCAGCGTCTGCCCAACGGCAATACTTTAATCAATTGGGGACAAAGTTATCTCCCAAAGGTGAGCGAAGTAACACCCCAAGGCGAAGTCGTTTATGAAGCAGACTTTGAAATCAGTTCTACCTGCTACCGCACGTTCCGTTTTTTATGGGGTGTGCAGGCGGATAAACCTTATCTTGTAGCAGAATCTTTTCCTGACGAAGTACATCTTCTATTTAATACTTTCGGTGACGAACATGTGAAAAAATATATTGTTTATGGAGCCGTAAGGGGAAATACCTTAACCCCTATAGATACCACTGGATATCCATATTCACGCTTAACCCAACTCGCGAATGGCAAACATTATAAATTTCGTGTATGTTCGATTGATAGTTCGGGCATGAAAAGTCCTCTTTCTAATGAAGTTCAGGTTATGGCCCATCATCTTACAACAGGTCAAAATTACCTATTCAACGGCGATTTTTCCGATAGTCTTAATCATTGGGAGCTGGCGATACAAGACAGCGCAAAAGCCACGGCGGGCATAAACACTCAAGAAGAATTAGCTTTAAGTATCACCCGGCCCGGTACCAAAGCGCAAGATATCCGGTTTTCTCAGAACGAAGTGCCCCTACTACAGTATAGTAAATATCGATTTCAGTTTGACGCTTACGCCCAGCAAAATCGTCTTATCGAGGCAAAAATTGAGCGCGCTGTCTCGCCCTACGATAATTACGGCAAGATCGGTCCTACTTATCTTAAAACAATAAAACAGCACTTCTCTTATGAATTCATGATGGAAAATAATGATGATTATCAGGCGCGTGTGGTGTTTAATTGCGGAGCTGAACCAGGTGATGTGTATTTAGATAATGTTTCTCTTAAGGAAATTCCATCCGCAGTTATAGATAAGCCTCATGTTTTACAAGGTTTTCGTATATTCCCAAACTACCCCAATCCCTTCAATGCACAAACGAGAATCGAATATAAGGTAACAACAAGGTGCAAGGTTCATTTTCAATTTTATAATATTTTGGGTAAATTAGTTAGCGAAACAAGGCAATCACCACATCATGCCGGAACTTATTCCATCGTTTTTGACGGCACCCGTTTAAGCAGTGGAATATATTTTGTTCGAGTGCAAGTAAATATTACCGGTGAGCGAACATTTGAATTCAATACACAAAAAATGGTATTGATCAAGTAAATCAAAAATAAGGAGTGCACATGTGTTCAAAATTATTTTCCACAAGATTCTTTATAATTATTTTTTTATCACTATTTAACACCGGTATTGCAGCACACACATATCTCTATCTTTCACCAGTGCCGGATTCCAGATTAAATTCACGAGCAACCAACATTATCATACGTCCCGGTTCTACTATAGACGAGAACAGTTTAAATATATCTTTAATATCCGTTGTCGGAAAGCAAAGTGGCAATCATACCGGGCACATTTTATTGACTGCAGATAGAAAAACCATTGTTTTTGTACCCTTTAAAAAATTTGCTGCTGGAGAAGAGGTTCTCGTTATTCTTAAAAACGGATTAAAAACACAGAGAGGACAGATTGTGCAAGGAGTTTCCTTCTCTTTTACCGTTACGCCTTTGGAACAACCAATTCCAGCGCAATCGGAATTTACTTACCATCGCGAGTCATTGAAAAAGATACAGCCTAAAATTACCAGTGGAGACACCTTGCCGGCAGATTTTCCCACCATAAACGTGGTCAATCACGGCGGCACCTCTCCCGGGCTTCTGTTCGGCGGTGTTAAATCTAGATTGGATTCCATTGGCAGTTACCATATTGTACTCAATGATTCAGGAAAAGTGGTATATTATGAACCCGGTGACGGACGTAATTTTCGCGTTCAACCAAACGGGTTTATCTCCTATGCCAAAAATATCGGTGGCCGGCATGATAATATTTTTATGATTGAAAATCATAATTTTGTGGTAGTGGATTCTTTTCAGATGGGTAACGGCTATCTGGCCGACGGCCATGATTTTTGGTACCTGCCCAACGGCCATGCTCTAATGCTGGCTTATGATGTGCAACCAGTAGATATGAGTCAAATCGTGGCAGGGGGTCAACCGGACGCCATGGTTACCGGCTCAATTATTCAGGAATTAGACAACGATAAAAATGTTATTTTCCAATGGCGCTCCTGGGACTATATTCCGATTACCGATTCATACAACAACCTTACGAAAAAGAACTTTGATTATATCCATATCAATGCCATGACGATAGATAGCGATGGTAACATTTTGCTTTCTTGCCGCGGCACATCTGATATCGTAAAAATAAGTCGTGATAGCGGAAAAATTATCTGGCATTTAGGTGGCAAGCATAACGATTTTACATTTATAAACGAACATCCCGAAAACGCACCGCGGTATTTTAAGTATCAACACAATATTCGCCGCCTGCCTAACGGACATATCACATTATTTGATAACGGAATCAATAAAAGCGATAAAGAGCGTGGTTACTCACGTGCCGTGGAATACGCCCTTGACGAAGTAAATAAAACGGCCACATTAGTATGGGAATACCGTCATTCACCGGATATAGCCGCTATTTCCGGTGGAAAAGTACAACGTCTTAGTAACGGTAATACTTTGATTACCTGGGGTGGAGCGACCCGCGACGGTTCACCGGTATCAACGGAAGTGAATAGTGCGGGTGAACTTTTGTTCGAAGTTTCCTTCAGCGAAAAAAGCATTACCGGCACGTTTCTGCGCTTTGCCTGGGACACTCCAGACATCACTGACGAAGTCACAAAATACGAAGTGCTGGCCGGCAATTCGTATACGTTTAGTCAGGGTGATTCGATACAAACAGGCACCACTTTATTGATTAATTCCTTTGAAGGGGAAACTTATAATGCAATAACCGTTAACAAAACAAAACAGGGTCCACAGAATCCCCAATTTACCGAAAAAGCCCCTCGTGTGTTACCCGTACATATTATTGTCTCACAACAGGATATCACTTCTATTGATGCTACCATTTATTTTGACACGCAAGTTTTGGGCATTTCAAATCCAGATTCGATTTTAATTTTTCAGCGGGAATTTCCTGGTCAGGGATTATTCTTACCATTGGCCACATCTTATAATCCGGTCACAGGCAAGGTTAGCGCCAAAACAACCAAATTCGGAGAATTTATTTTAGGTTACCCGGATTATGAATCCATGGTTTACGAGCCCAAATTATTACAGCCTCCCGATTCTTCATCGGTCAATGAGAATTTACCGCTTACGTTTAGCTGGGCCCCGGTTGGGTTTTTTAATAATTTTGATTTGCAAGTGGCCAAGGATTCTCTATTTAACCAGATAGTTTTAAATCAAACATCTTTAAAAAATACTAAATATACACTCAATTACCTCTCTGCCAATACCACCTATTACTGGCGTATGCGCACCACTAATGATGCCGGTACAAGCAAATGGTCAAACACATTTGTTTTTACCAGTACACCGCCGAGTATTCATATTTCTGATCCTAACGGCGGTGAACAGTATCAGCGTGGACTGGATTATTTTATCCGTTGGGAAGATAATATTGCGGAAAAAGTGGTTATTGAACTTTATCGCAGTGATACACTATTTCAGCAAATCGCAAATGTACCCAGTTCCGGTACTTACAAATGGTCTATCGATACGGATATGCCCATTGATTCGACCTACAGAATTCGTTTATGCAGTGTCAATGATTCGACTTTGTATGATCTTAGCGATAATACGTTTTCCATTATTGATACGCTAACAACTATTGAAGATGGCCATAATTATTCCGTTTCTGCATTGCGGTTATATCAGAATTACCCTAATCCGTTTAATCCTATAACGACCATTAACTATAGTTTGTCCTCTAATGGGAAAGTACGGTTGACGGTTTACAACACCTTAGGACAAATTATTGAGGTATTGGTGGATAAAACACAACAAGCAGGAATGCATACCGTGCATTTTGATGGGCATGGCCTGGCCAGCGGCGTATATCTGTATCGACTTGAAACTGCATCCGGCTTATGCATGACCAAAAAAATGATTCTGATTCAATAATAACAGTTTTGTAACTTCGAAAATATTCCTCATGCCACGGCCATAGCCCGGAATAGAATCCCGGACCGGGATAGAGGCTACTCTACTGTAACTTTAAAAGTTTACGATGTGAGCGGACACGAAATCAAAAATCTATTTACTGGCCGTTTAGCCGCCGGCCGGTATGAGGTACTCTGGAAGGGGAACAATAATCGAGGACAAACACTGCCCAGCGGGCTCTATTTCTGTGTACTTTCTTCCGGCAAGACCCGAAAGGTAATCAAAATATCTCTGCTACGATGATTTTCTTTAATAAATAAAAAAAGAGATTTCTTTATTCAAAGAATCTCTTTTTTGGGATTTATAGCATGTGCAGGATTTATTCGGCACTCGTGTATATTAGCCGATATGTTCTAAAAGAGGTCCTCTTCGTTCATCGGTTCTTCACCGTTTTCCCGTTTGCCTTTCCGTTCTTTGTAATTGTTGAACTTATAACTGATTTGCAGCATGACCACCGGCGCTTTGCGTTTAAAAATCGTATGTGAATAAAAATAAGGCGATTCGCTGATAAAATCCCATTTAGCCTGATTAAAAATATCCCGCAACTGAAGCGTTAGCGACAAACGCCTCTTGAACAATTCCTGACGAATGCCTGCATTCCATCTTACATAACCTACGCGTTTACCCTGGGCCGAAACCGATGGACTGTTGTACATACCGTTAAGCTGCAAGCGGGTTGATTTTCCAAGACGAAACGTATTGTTAAAGCGTAGATTCCAGTTAAAGCTTTTCCGAGAGAAAGGCCGTTGATACAAAACTCCTTCAATATGGTAATCGAACAGATTGCCCATCAGATTTACATTCCAGATTTTGAATACATCCCAATTCAGCATTAATTCCGTGCCCAACATATAATCTTTACCCACATTGGCCAGGGTATGTAAACTGACATCTTTTTCATAAACAGATTTCACACGTTCGATTTTATTATGCGTTATACGGTAATACGCTTCGACAGAAAACAAAGTACGGCCAAAATAAGTTTGATGGCTCATTTCATAAGAATCGATGTATTCCGGTTTCAAATCGGGATTACCCCGGCGCACATTGTAAGCGTCGATCCAGGTGACAAACGGTGTCAGATACCAGCCGCGTATTCGGTGTAAACGGCGGGTATAACTGGCCATGATCTGGCGAGCCTGCGAGAATTTATACGACAGATGTATAGTAGGGTACAAATCCAAACGATCCAACGTAAAGGTTTGATCTTCCCCGCGCAATTGGATATGCCGATCTGTATACTCTCCGCGCAAACCTCCCTGATAGCCCAGTGCACCCCGTTCACCGGAGTACATCAGATAAAGTGAGTGAATGTTATTTATATATTGCACCGAATGATCAAATTTGGGTTCAGCAATATATTGGTTACTTGTGCTGTCATAATCCGAGAGCCCGGTAATGTCCTCGGAATACCCAAATCGGCTCTGATAACCGGCTTCGAATTTATTATTTTTGTTTACGGGCAGAGTGTAATCAAATTTAATACGTACAGGTTGTGACGGTCCCTTTTCGGTTGATTGACGCCCGCTGGTCAGTTGATCGGAATCATTCCGCAATTCATCAACGCTTTTCTCGTTGCCGTCCCGTTTTTGGATCAGCAGGCTGCCGCTAAGCTGGTGTCCTTTACGCCTAAAATTGTGTTGATAATCCAGGTTAACCGAATAAAAATGTCCCCAACGATTCGACAGGCCGTAGCTATCGTAAATCAATTGTTTTGCCCCCGGTTCTGTCCATTGCAGATAATCCTGCGTAATGATGCGTTTCCCTTCCCTGTAACCGTAACGGATGCCCAGACTAATCACATCATTTTTTGTCAAATCATAATCAAAACCGGTGCGGATACTATAATTCACGCGCTTTCGTTCAGCGCTGCCGTCGGAATTAATGAATGTGGTGGTATCTTTAAAGCCGTTACGGCGTTTTTCCGTACGTGTGCCGGGATAATTCCTGCTGTTAAAATCCGCTCCCAAATACATTTTAAGTCCGTCCAGTCGATAACTGAAAATGAAATCCGCACCATATTTATCATCCAGTCCCAAATTTAGATTAACAATGCCGTTCACGCCCAGCAGTTTATTCTTTTTTGTAACAATGTTAATAATTCCGGCAGTACCGTCGGGATCATATTTGGCCGAAGGATTGGTAATGATCTCGATATTCTCAATGGCGCTGGCCGGGATTTGCTGCAGAGCATCCGTACCCTCCAATATAGAGGGTTTGCCGTCGATCAGTACCAAAAAACTTTGGCTGCCACGCAACGAAACATTACCTTCGATATCCACTGTTATGGAAGGTACGTTTTCCAGTACGTCCACAGCTGTGCCGGAGATGACCGTATGTTGCCGGGTAACGTTAATCACCTTTTTATCGATTTGGTAACGGACAGGTGCTCTTTCTCCAACCACTTCGATGGATTCTGTTTTCATTTTGACTTCATAGAGAGGAATTTCACCTAAATCGACTTTAAGACTGCCCCGCCCGATGCGGATATCTTTTACCGTATCCGCACGAAAGCCCATATATTTAACGGTTAAGTAGTATCGGCCGGGACGAATTTTTTCCAGTAAAAAGCGGCCATCACTATCGGTTATGGTACCGTTCACCTGTTTATTGTTACCTTGGGAATGCAAGATAATATAGGCATATTCCACCGCTTGCCCGTCCGAAGCATCGGTCACTATTCCGGTAATCAATCCGCCCTGAAACCTGGAACCCGAAGGACGCCCCTGAGCCATAACGGGGCTCGGCAACATACTAATTACAAACAAAAATATACTTACAAACAAAATCCTGCGCATCTTTATAGCACTCCTTGATCGTTCTTTCCGTATCCGGTTATTAATTATCCAAAAGAATAGTAAACCATAGATTCTCTTCACGAATCATCCGCTGTTTCCGGGGGCGATAGCCGTCATTTCCTTCCCGTCCCATTCCACCCCTTCCGCGTCGAACGGTTCCCCCCATGCGGCGCATCTTGTTTACTGAAGTCATCTTCCATTGAAGACCAATGAATATCTTTCCGTTATGAATACGAACTCCGTATCCGCTTACTCCCTTTTTTAAAATGGGAATCTTGAACTCAATTGTATTGATTCCGTTCTGATAACCGGAAGCAATGGCAAATCGCGGCAGGGCAGAAAGCGGTGTCTGCTCTTTGAAAGGATAGGCTCTCAGAAAAAAATCGCCGCTATGTAAAGGTATCCCCGGGCCTCTCATTTTTTGGCGGTTCGTCCTGTAAGCCGCCTCTTCCCTTTTATTTTGCGCTCTGAAACGGGTCGGCAGTTCCAGTCCTGTGGACTTATCTTTATTCAACCATAGCGTGAAACCAAACATACGTAGCTGCCGCATAAAAGTTGCGTCATTGGAGCGCAAAACCAGAAACAAATAGTCAGATGCATTGGCGCTCGCAACGAGAAAAGGCGGATCTTTGACCAGAAACGGTTTCACACCCTGCCAATCGTCATAGTTTCCGTCAATGACTATACCCTGCTTCACGGCATGACTGAATATTCTATTTGTGCTGCAACCCGAAAGAATTACCATAAAAAAAACAATAATCAAACCCGATATATATTTCATTATCCATCCCATAGTATGTTTTAGAAGCATTAATTAAACAACTATTATGCCAAGCTTAGGAGCTTTAAAATAGCCGTCAACACGTATGTCTAAGGAAGGAATCGACAAAATTGTCGGCCACACGACAAATCATCGACAAAATTGTCGAATGAGTAACTGGTGAATAAGCTCCCTATCTAAAAAAAGGGACAGCCTTTAATGGCTATCCCTTCCCTTTCTTTATTAAAACCGACCATCGATTCGGGCGGTCAATGCAAGATCAACATTTTTCTCACCCGGGATTTCCGACCGGAAACAAGCCGGTAATAATAAGTACCCGAAGCCAAACCGGCAGCATCAAACTGTACACGAAACTGTCCGACAGACTTCGCTTCGTTAACCAGTGTCCTTACCTTCTGGCCTAATGCATTGTAAACGGTCAATTCCACCATACCCGGCTTGGCGATTTCATAACGGATGGTGGTGAATGAATTTTCACCGTGAGGTTGACTTCCGCCGAAAGGATTGGGATAATTGGCAAAAAGAGCAAAACGGCGGGCAATCTTACTCTCGGCGCTTATTGCCGAAACGGTGTTGGTCACGATTACATCATCCACACCCCAACCCCAACCGTTTGTGTTGGCATCGGCAAATAACCGAAATCGAATATAGACATTTTGATCCGGGGCATAGACCGTAGTTAAATCGATCGGATGGTTGCGCAGCATGGATTCGTCGCCGTTCGAACCGTTATCATATGCACTCTGCCAGGTTGCATCGTAGCGGCAGTCGTAAGGCGTAACCAAATTGGTCCATATATCCCCGTCATCGGAACCTTCCACGGTGACATAATCCCAAAAATTATTATCCCCATACTGACTACCTGCATCACCCGGTTCCACAATGGCTACATCATTATAGCTTAGCGAAGTTCCTCCTTTGATGGTGATCGGCGTTCCCATATACGTGATATATGTTTTTCCATCCAAATATGGATGATCGGTATTCAGCAAAGCATCGGTAAAACCGTTTGGTGTGGAAATGGTCATATCTCCGAAAAAAGTACTCGTACCGCTGTTAAAATTTTCAGAGAGCGTATCCACCGCCGAATATATCATCCGACTTTTTTCTGTACTTGCTGCCGATTGAATCCCCCGGAAACCCACAACCTGAGCCGTCACATTTTCAGTGGGATTAGTGAGATAGGTACCGAACGTATCGATTCCCGCAGGAATATTGTAAAGGCGATCGGTTACCTGATTATTTACAAAAATCAGTGTGGAATCATAATCCGAATTCGCTGTAAAACGGATTTTGAGAATATGGGTGTTGGGATTAGGAACGGTCAGATCCTGTAATGTGGGAGAGAGTAAATCCCCCTGGGATAGCTCGTCGCGGTGCACACTCCAGATACCGCGACCGTGGGTCGAAGCTACAATTTCCTGCCCGATAATTTTCAAACGCCGGATGGATACTGCCGGAATATCATTATTGATTTGCCAGGACCGGCCGTCATCATAAGAAATAAATAAACCGATATCGGTTCCGATCCAAATCTCCGTCGTATCAAAAGGCATAACGAGAACGGTGTACACCGGAACATCGGGAAGATTATTGTTCATATTTTCCCAGGTATTTCCCAGATCACGTGTACGGTAAATTTTTCCCGATCCGGAAGAGCCGATGGTAAGAAAGGCCGTGGAATCCTGTGAAGGATGGGTACTGATGCCGGTTAGCCAGGCATGCGGACTGCCCGAGGGTTGATTGACCTGATGAAAAGTCTGACCGCCATCCGTGGAAACATTAATATATATCGTTGTCGCACCGGCCCAGACAATATTGGATGTACTCCGGGACACGGCAATTTTATACCGTGAATAATCATTATTATTAATCGAGGTAGCATGCCAATTAGCTGCCGCATCGTCTGTCCAATAAACCGTATTGTTGTCTCCGGCAGTGAACAGTTTATCGGAATTATGAGGATCCATGGCCAGCGGAGTATGGAATATGCCGCTTTCGGGCATACCGTTGTTTGTATAGGTGAAATTGTATCCCCCATCCGTGGATTTATATATTTTAGTATAATACAGAGTTCCGTACACCACGTTGGGATTTGTTTTGTCCCAGGCACAATCGAAACCATCACCGCCGATTACCTGCTCCCAGGCCGAAGTATTGGTAGGTTCCAAAGGGGAACGATGGGTACCGTTATCCTGCGTCCCGCCGATGAATTGGTTGGCAGACGGATGACGGTCCACATCATAATACTGGGTTACATTATATCCGTTATTCTTCTCATTCCAGGTATTGCCTGCATCATCAGAGAAATGTACCCCGCCGTCGTTGCCGGCCAGAATGGAAAAATTCGTTTGTGATGTTTGAATCGTTACCAGGGCGTGCTGGTCGGCGTGAACATAAGGATGGGAACTACCCGAATACCATTCCGTAAGTTGGGAGGCAGACATATTGGAACCGTTAATATGAACGCGATACAAATTAATGCCCCCGACATAAACGATATCTTTGTTGAGCGGGCTGACTACCAGAGCGTTATCATACCATCCCTGGCCGCCCAACCAATTGGTGGAATTGCCGTAATCGACCCAGGTCTCACCGGCATCCGAAGAGCGAAAAAATCCTAGAAGCCCGTTACTGCTGTTAACCGGCGAAGCGTAGAGCACCGTGGTATCCACTTCGGATATGGCGATTTCGATCCGTCCCTCATCGGAAATCTCTTCGCTGACAAAGTTCCAGTTCCGACCGCCATCCGTGGATTTGTAAATACCGCTACTGTTAACCGCGATAAACTGCGTATTAAAACGCAAGGGATTGGCGATGATTTGCTGAACCCGATTACCATTGTTAAACGTTTCCGACCAGGATACACCCCCATCTGTAGAAAGATAGACGCCGCTGTTCGTTGCAACCGATAAATGATCGGCATCGTTCGGATCAACGACGATGCGGTTTACATAGCGAAAATCGGCATTGGAAACCGTACTCGAAATTTGTTGCCAGTTTGTCCCTCCATCTACGGTTTTAAACAATCCGTCACCGATAATGGCATCGCTGTTGTAAAACCCTTCTCCGGTTCCGGCATACAAAATATCCGGATTACTTTTGCAGATACCCATACAGGTTACCGAAATAATCGGCATGTTGTCGGTTTGACAGGTCCAGCTTGCTCCTGCATCGGTTGTTTTCCAGATTCCACCGCCCACGGCGCCGGCCCACCAGGTATCGGAATGATTCGGATGTACAATAATCGTCCGGGTCCGTCCGCCAATATTGCTCGGACCACGCTCTATCCAATTTAGAGCATTCACCTTTTTCAATGAATACTGTGAGCGAGCCTGTTGAATGGCCTGACGAAACGCCTTAAAACGCCAGCTGCCCCGATAAGCCATGGGTTTGTCAACCTCGGAATGCATGGCGATTTCTTCTTCCATGGCCTCATCGGGTTTATCGAATTTAGGATGTTCTATTGCCGATTTTTCCCCGGCAGAAAGATAAGCATTCAAACCTTTGGAAGTGGAAGTATCGAAACGGGCTTTCATCTTCTGCGGTTGATTAAAAAAAGACTGCCAGCTCATAATGCTGACTATGAACAACATAGCAACGAGAATAAGGATCCGTCTGAACATAATAACTCCTGTAGTAAATACGGTGGTAGTCAAAGATAATAAAACGAAATAAAAGAACAAAATCTTCCTTTTAAAATGTTAGGGAAATACGATTGGGGATGCTTGGCATTTTTGAGTGAATAAAATCGGGTGCCGGTTTTCCCGATTTTTATACATACCGTAAGCGATTACGCGCCTATCCTTTAAAGCGTTCAGACCCTTTGGAGAAAGCTTTGTTTTGACTGCTTCAATCCGAAGAGAAGTATTTTCTATAGCTGAAGAATTCGTCTTTAAAAATAATTTTTCTTATATTACAGCTTTATTGTATGTAGCCGTGAAGATTCGATTGAACCCTATTAAGAGAAAGGAGTCCGAATGAGTGCCCAATATTCGATCAGTCCGCAAGGTGATAAATTTCTTTTACCGAAGACAGAAGATTATTCGGCGGAATTTGACCGTTTACAAAAACGGGTTGCCGAAGAACGATCCCGCGGCCGTGAAATTGTGGTTGTGATGGGAGTGGGATTTGTCGGTGCCGTAATGGCGGCTATTGTAGCCGATACGGTTGACGAGACCGGTAAGCCGTCCAAATTTGTAATCGGAATGCAGCGACCCAGCGTGCGTAGTTTCTGGAAGATTCCCCTACTCAACCGTGGTGTCTCTCCGGTCAAAGCCGAAGACCCGGAAGTAGAACCGATGATCGCCCGTTGTGTCAAAGAGAAAAAGACGCTGATTGCCACTTATACCTACGATGTACTCTCCCTGGCCGATGTTGTGGTAGTCGATGTGCAATGCGATTATCTGAAAGAAGATTTGGGTAATGTCCGATCCGGACGTACGGATATGGCCGCTCTGGAAAATTCCGTCGGTGTGATTGCCGAACATATCCAACCCGAAGCACTGGTGTTAATCGAAACAACGGTGGCCCCGGGAACAACCGAACAGGTAGCCTATCCCATTATGAAGAAGATTTTTAAAAAACGGGGTATATCCTCCGATCCATTACTGGCCCACAGCTATGAACGGGTCATGCCCGGACGTAATTATGTGGCCAGTATCCGGGATTTCTGGCGGGTTTGCAGCGGAATCAATGAAACGGCCAAACAGCGCGTCGTTAAATTCTTGAATGAAGTGCTGAATACCAAAGATTTTCCATTAACCGTGATGGACCGGCCGATCGAATCGGAGACGGCCAAAATAGTGGAAAACAGTTACCGGGCAACCATTCTGGCCTTTTTAGACGAATGGAGCCTGTTTGCAGAACGTAACGGAGTGGATCTGATTAAAGTAATCAATGCCATTAAAATGCGTCCCACCCACAACAATATCATTTTCCCCGGCCCGGGTATCGGTGGTTACTGTTTACCTAAAGACGGTGGTCTCGGATTATGGTCGTATAAGCATATTCTCGGTTTTGAAGACGACATATTTAAAATCACACCCATGGCCATCGACATCAACGACACACGCGGTTTGCATGTGGCCCAGCTTACCAGAGACGCTTTGCGCAACATGGGTCAGCCCATTGCCGCAGCCGATGTGCTGGTTCTCGGAGCCGCTTACCGGGAAGATGTAGGAGATACCCGTTACAGCGGCTCTGAAGTCGTGATCCGTAAATTAGCGGAGATGGGAGCGGAGATTCATGTTCATGATCCCTATCTGGAACATTGGTGGGAATTTGAACAACAGGACACCTACCCTTCACCCGGCCACAGTAAGAGTCGCTTTTTCCGCAACCAGGAGAAGCTTAAAGAAATCCGTATCGAGCCGGACTTAAAGAAAGCGCTCAAAGGAGCGGAGGCGATCATTTTTGCCGTTCGCCATAAACCGTATCTGGAATTAGAACCGGAAGAAGTAGCCGAGGCCATCGGTCAGCCCGCAGCAATCATCGACTGTTTTGGCATTTTAAGCGATGAGAAGATAAAACGCTATTTCGAACTTGGTTTTGAGGTCAAGGGATTGGGGCGCGGACATATTCAGCGTATTAAAGAAGAAGTACGAGCCGCCCGCTAAAAGGAGTTACTTTAGAAAGATTCCGCCTGCTGCCGACGAAATTATCATTATAATTGTAATTCTCGGTAAAGCAGGATATTGATTGACGGATAAATAGCCGCAAATACCCCCGGTCATCAGCCCCATTCGGTTAAAAATTTACTGGATGATATTTCCTTTGACCTGGATATTTTCGTACCGGGCGGTTCTTCGATTTTTAGTCGAAAGGGGCTCCTATAAATGCGATTCCTACCTACATCTTTCTGTAAAGATTTTACTATATTTATAAATTTTTATCTGCCCGGTTGTGAAACTACCGCCTTGATGAAAGGTAAAGCAATGAACCTTAGCCATTACAAAAACAACGAGTTGGGCCGGGAAGGAAAAGTATCTACAGGGATGTTTTGATCAGTGTTCGTAATTATCAGCAAAATAGCGCCGCACCCGCGAACGTTCAAATCTCTGTAAGAAGTTGAAAAATCATAAAATGAGCAGGATAGACACAAATAAAAACTAGTTAATAAAATATATTTAGTGACCCAGTTCATTTTCTATATTCATTTATTCTTTAAATTCGCTTATTATCAGGGTGAAATACAATACGTATCGAAACAGTTTCAATAATTCACTACGTCTGTTCATGAATCAAAGAAAGGCAGGTCATGTTTTCAAGATACCCTTATTCCTTATCTATTGTTGTATTCTTTTTAGTATTTTTTTCATTTTCTTTTTTATCTGCTGCGGATTTTCAGCAATACCGTCCAACCACCAGACCTCGCATCTCTTCAGGTGCGGCCTTTAACCGGGCCCTGCAGAATGGAAAAATTCATCCCATCCCATCTCCGGCAGAGAGTTGGTCGGATCAATCTCTGCATAAGAATACTGTCGTGAGCGGCACCCCGTTAATCGTCGGTCCCGTAACCGAAGCGATTAACTATTCCCATGATGATAGTCTGAATGGCTGGGGACAAACACCTCCCGATAACGCCGCTTGTATAGGCCCTAATCACTTCCTGTTGGCGGTGAATACCGCCATCGAATGGTATACCAAAATGGATCGTATCCGTCAGTATAGCGAAAGCTTAAATACTTTTTTTGCCGCGACTTCGCCTTCGGATTTATTTGATCCGCGTGTACTGTGGGATCAGTACAATAATCGATACATCGTCCTGGCCGATGAAGAAAATGATAATTCAAAAATCAGCTATATTCATATCGCCGTTTCCAAGACGGATGATCCCAATGACGGCTGGAATTTTCAGAGAGTGAATACCAAGTTAAATATCGATGGTACGGATACCTGGCTGGACTTTCCTTCCTTGGGGGTTAGCACAGATGCTTTTTATCTAAATGGAAATATGTTCACTTTCAGCAGTACATACAAGGCAACACGCATGTGGATTTTCGATAAAGGATTGTATGGCAGCGACACATCCTCTTATCATGTGTATGATCCCTCCACCGAGGCCGGATTGGCTAACCAGGCCTTTACGATTCAACCGGCCCATATGTATGGCAGTCAACCGAACGGTGACGGCCTTTTTATGTTCAGCAGTGAATGGGATGATAATAACGGCAACAATGACATGATTGCCGTTTTTCGAATCGATGATCCATTAGGCGCTTCAGGGGGGCCCCAATTTAACGTACAATTTGTCAATCCCGGAGAGATACATGACAACAGTTCCGGAGTCCCATCCGCCCCTCAATTAGGTTCGGATGTCAAGATCGATTTCGGTGATGATCGAGCCCAAAGTTGTGTTTGGCGCGGCGACACGCTGGTCGGCACCTTCACGGTGAATCCTTCCTCCGGGTCACAGGCCGGACAGGCTACCGACTTCTGGTTTACGGTAAATACATCCACTTTTAACAATCTGCAAATCGGACAGCAGGGCTTTATTGAGGGAGATGATATTGCCGATGCCACTTATACCGGTTTCCCGGCCATTTCCATTAATCAAAATGGAGACATTGCTATCGGTTTTTCGGCCAGCGCAGCAACGATTTACGCCGGCGCCTATTTTGCCGTACACCAGGCAACGGATCCTGCTGGAACTATACGCGGCTCTCAGGAAATGCACCCCGGCGAGGATTATTATGTACGAACCGGTTTACCAATCCATATCGGAAACCGATGGGGCGATTACAGCTCCATCGCCTTAGACCCAGTTGACACGACCCATTTCTGGGTCTATAACCAATATGCCTGGACCCGTGGAGATTCCGATGCATTTGCCAAGGAGGCGGGACGCTGGGCTACCGCTTTTGCTCAAATTGATCCCGATGGTACTCCTTCGGCGCTGAAGAATCATGAACCGATCGCCACCCGCTTTTCCCTCGAACAGAACTACCCGAATCCCTTTGGCCAAGGTTACGGCCTGAGCGGGAATCCGAGTACCTCGATACGTTACTCCCTTGCCGGGCCACTGCGAAGCTCCGATCGGGTGAGATTAATTGTATACAATACCTTAGGCCAGAGAGTTAAAGAACTGGTCAACACCCATCAACAAGCCGGTAACTATTCGATTACCTTTGATGGCGCCGGTTTGGCCACAGGCGTCTATTTCTATCAACTGATAACCAGCAGGGGGGTATCGGAAATTAAAAAGATGATTTTAATCCGATAAGTTGTACTTTTGATTGTTCTAGAAAACCCCCACTTCATTTCTGAATACAAAAGCAGCTCCTTAAAGGGCTGCTTTTTTTCGGTTAAGATCGTTCCGAGGACGGTTGGTTATAGTAAAGACAAGGATTAAAAAAGCCGATCAAACTGTAGATGGAATGAAATACGATGGATATTTCCCAGCTCACTTTGATATGCCGTAAATGAATAATCGAAGGTTATTTTCGGAATCGAAACACCGATACCTGTATTGAAACGCTGTAATTCATCCATTCCAACCCGCAGAGCCAGAAGGTGATGGTAGCCAACTTCCAGCCCCCAAAAACTATCCAGGCTGATTGGGCCAAGATGCAATTGACTGGCATAACGCCGGTTTTCGAACAAGACAGCCATATCCATTGCAGGCATGACGGTTAGATTCAAAGAAGAAATATTCAATTTATAGCTGGTTCCGAATCGTATTGAAGGAGCAATCAGTTCTTTTTCACCCGTTGTCCAGACCAGCATGGTAGTCGTGATATCCCTTAGCATGAGCCCCAGAGCAAAGCGGTCATTAACAAAATATTTCATACCGGTATCGAAGCCGAGACCAAAAGCCGAGGCCACATGATAGCCCCGGTATATGGCTTTAATATTCAGACCGTAACTGATATTCTTTCGGTAGGAGTTGGCATAGGACAATAAAAGGGTATAATCCCCGGTATTAAAGCTGGTCACTTTGGAATAGTCCACTTTCCGGTCGGCCGCATTAAAAGCTTGTCTGCTGTCTTTAATACCGTTTACAGTCAGATAGAGTAAGGAAAGCGCCAGGACCTGTTCATCCCGGTATTCCGTGGAGAGCCCCAGGTAATTCTGTTGAATACTACTGATGAATTGTTTGCTGTGCATAAATTCAAATTGAAAACCGCGGGCTTCCACCAAACCGGCCGGATTCCAGTAAGCGGCATTCACATCCGATGTAGAGGCCGTACCCGCTCCGCCGAGAGCCGTTACACGGCTGCCGGCTCCGATATATAAAAATTCACCGGCATATTTTTTAAAACTTTGTCCCCGGGCGCCTTGCAAAAAGATAAAGAACAGGAGAACCACATAATAAATCGTACGTTTCAATATTAACTCCTCTTAAACAATTCAGCGGAATATTTTCAGTAAATATCCGGCCGCTAAAGGAACCAGCAAATTATCATCTATATAAACAGGTATAAATTCCAGCAATGCACAGATAAACCCGATCCAAACGGCCATCCAACCAAAACTATCGAATCCTCCTATAATCAGCACGGCCGTTATCCAAAAGACCAGAAAACCGATTATTGTTTTACCGAAATATTTTTTCCGTCCAAAACGTCTGCCGAATAAGGCCGCAAACGGATCGGCCAGCGTGGCCAGAAACATGGCCGGAACAGCCTGCTCTTTAGAAAACAAAAATACGGTCGCAACCATTCCCAAAAACAGCCAGGTTGCTCCGGTTAATTTTTTCCTGGCTTCCTTTCCACGCAGCAACGGAGAAAATATAAGCAGAAAATATTTTTCCGCAAGAGCAAATTTCATCCGCAAGAGATCGGCGCTTAAAAAGCCGATGGCCAGAAACAGGGCCGTATAAAGGATAAAGGTACGATCAACATTGAGATAATAGGCCAAAGGAAGAAACGAGGTCAGGATATGGATGGTCTTACGTTGCAGTTCCCGGGCCAGAGTTAATCGTTCAGCCACTAAACTTCCTCTGCCATGGGAATGGATAGTTCCTTCATTTTGCGGCATGCTGCGGCAAGGTCCGTTTGTCCGAAAATGGCCTGACCCGCTACCAACACATCCGCACCGGAGCGAATGATCCGGGCAACGGTTTCCGGATTGACGCCGCCATCCACTTCAATTAAAAAAGATCCTTCCGAATGATCCCGAAGTTGGACTGCCCGGCGCATCTTCCGCAAGGTATAGGGAATAAATTTTTGTCCTCCGAATCCGGGATTAACACTCATAATCAGTAAAAGGTCTATGTCCGGTAAAACAGGCTCCAGCGCTGCTACGGGTGTGGCCGGATTAATGGCCACACCGGCTTTGCATTTTGCTTCTTTGATTTGATTGACAATGCGATCCAGATGCGGACAGGCTTCCTGATGCACGGTAATCAAATTCGCTCCGGCCGATGCAAATTGCTCAATATAATTTTCCGGATGAACAATCATCAAATGCACATCGAGAGGAAGATCACTCACTCTCCTGCTCGCTTCTACTATAGCCGGACCAAAAGTAATATTCGGAACAAATTGACCGTCCATCACATCCACATGGATCCAATCGGCTCCGTTTTCTTCTACTATCTTTATCTGATCTTTCAACTGCAACAGGTCTGCAGACAAAATTGAGGGAGCTAAAAGAGCCATCATCTTTCCTCGGGATTCTTGATTTTACTGACCAATAATCTAACCTGCAAACTATCGGTGACCGGAGTCCCGCGTTTAGCATTTTGGCCGACCACCGTCTCCGGTAAAATGTTTTCTTTTTCCACGTATTCCACGGTGATGTGCTTGACTCCCAATAAGCGAAGTTGTTTTTTGGCGGCATTCAACGATTTCCCGGCCAAATCCGGCATCTTCTTCTGCTTGGGAAAGGGGCCGAGACTAATCGTGAAATTCACTCTGGTATCTTTCTTCACTTCCTGACCGGGCGGATAGGACTGACTGATAACAACACCGGACAGAGCGATATCCGAATATTCATATTGCTTATAACCGGGTTTTAATCCGTATGATTTCAGGATCAGTTCTGCATCTCGCGGCGATTTATAAAAAAGATTCGGCATGAGAATCGGTTTCTCACCGGCACTTACCGTAAGATAGACATGCCGCCCTTTTTTAACTACCGTATAGGGTTGAGGCATCTGCTCTACTATAGTACCTTCTGGATAATCCTCATCATAGACCGAATCGGAAATAACAGGGATAAACCCGTTATCCTTTAATTTTTGTGCCGCCTCGGCCACAGGCAGCTCGACCACATCATTCAGCTCTACTTCCTCTCCGAGTCGTACATAATAGGGCATAACCACATCATTCATTATCACAATAAACAGGATCAGGGCGAGAATCCCCAGCAACAATTTAAAGAGTAGTGAGCTTTTAAACTTATTCCAAAACGATTTTTGATCTTCCATATTTTCCCGATTATTTACTGTGAACAATTAAAGTAACCGGACCCTGATTAGTCAGTTGTACGTCCATCATAGCCCCGAAGATCCCGCTTTCCACATGGATGCCGAATGACTTCAATTTATCGATAAACAGATTATAGTACAATTCCGCTTTTTCCGGAGGAGCAGCATGGACAAAACTGGGGCGTCTTCCTTTGCTGGTATTTCCAAATAAAGTAAATTGTGAAATAGCCAGAATTTGCCCTTTTGTATCCAATACAGATCGGTTCATCTTCCCTTCTTCATCACCGAAGATACGCAAATTCACACACTTTCCGGCTACAAATTCAATATCTTGCGGAGTGTCTTTATCCGCCACACCAATTAAGAGCAGCAGACCCGGACCAATGGCTCCCACTCTTTGCTTCTCCACCCATACAGAAGCGGTTGAGACCCGTTGCGCAACCACAATCATGATTCGTGAACCTTGATCTTTATATATTCATAGCCGATGATCCGGTCCAATTCATTGAGCGTGTTGAGTGATAATTTAACTTTCAGGCTATTGGATATCATCTGAAAATCACCGTCTCCGTTGAGCATGAAATTAAAATAGATACGACTCGAACCGGGGCTGGATTTAAGGACGACCTTTAATTCATGTAACTGTTCTTCCGTGAATGTATCTTTATGGATCTGTAATAAAACGGAATCGGTCAGCTCTTCGGGGACTTTCTCGACCGGTAAAATCCGTTCTCCGATCAGTTTAATGATATTATCATCCAGTTCCGAATTTAATCTTCCTCGCACAAGGACGATCCGGTCCGGTTTTAGATATTTCTCAAATTTGGGATAAACCGAACCAAAAACAACGATTTCAAAAGATCGGGTAAAGTTTTCAATTTTAACGAAAGCCATTTTTTGCTGTTTTCGATCCAGAATGGTGCGCAGATCCGTAATCTGACCGACAATGGAAATCAGTTTAGGTACGGTACCGTTCAAATAGTGGTCAATCGGACTGGAAAAGAGTTCAATCACGGTGCGATAGCGTTCCAAAGGGTGTCCGGAAACATAGAATCCCAGCAGCTCTTTTTCCTTGTTTAGCTTATCGGTTACACTCCAGGGCGGAACATCGGGTAAAGGAGGATAACTGACCAAATCATCTTCCTGCTCAGTGGCCGCGGCCAAATCGAACAGGCTGATCTGGTTCTTATTGCGGTTATTTCGGCCCTGAAGATTTTGCGCGAACTCGATCGCCGTTTCGATCACATTGTAGAGCTGGGAACGGCTTCCTTCCAGAGAATCCATGGCGCCCGCCTGAGCCAGACTTTCCAATACCTTTTTATTTACAAGACGCAGGTCTGCATATTTTAACAGGTCGAACAGAGTTTTAAAAGGACCGTGTTCCTGTCTGGCCCGAACAATAGATTGAATGGCATTACCGCCCACATTCTTAATCGCTTCCATACCGAAAGCAATCGTATTTTTATCTATGGGAACAAAATGCGCCTCGGAATAATTAATATCCGGAGACTTGATTTTAATGCCCATTTTTTTACACTCATCCATTAAAACCACAACCCGATCGGCATCCTTGACTTCGGAGGTTAGATTGGCCGCCATAAATTCTGCCGGATAGTGGGCCTTTAAATAAGCGGTTTGATAAGCAATAATGGCATAGGCAGCGGAATGGGACTTATTAAAACCGTACGAAGCAAATTTTTCGATTAAATCGGCAATTTGTGTGGCACTTTTTTTATCGATGCCTTTTTCAATACAGCCGGACACAAATAGTTTTTTCTGCTCGGCCATGACGCTTTTTTTCTTCTTGCCCATAGCTCTGCGCATTAGATCGGCCTGTGCCAGAGAGAAGCCGGCTAAATCCGATGCAATCCGCATTACCTGCTCCTGATAGACAATGATCCCGTAAGTCTCTTTGAGGATCGGTTCCAATTTGGGGTGAATATATTCAATCTTTTTCCGTCCGAATTTACGGTCAATAAAATCATCTATCATGCTCATGGGACCCGGCCGATAGAGTGCATTCATGGCAATCAGGTCTTCGATGCGGTGGGGTTTTAATTTTTTAAGATATTCCTGCATACCCGAGCTTTCAAACTGAAAGACACCGACCGTCAGGCCTTCTCCAAAGAGACGAAACGTTTCTTCGTCGTCCATAGGCACTGCGCTTATATCGAATGTTTGCCCGGTTCGTTCCTCGATCATCCGTTCCGTATTATGAATGACCGTTAGATTGCGCAGACCCAAAAAATCCATTTTCAGCAGACCGATGGCCTCACTCCAATTCATAGTCCACTGAGTGGTGATATCCCCCTCCGAGGTTTTATAAAGGGGCACATAATTCATAATATCATCGGGAGTGATGATGATCCCTGCCGCATGTACAGAAGCGTGACGGGCAATGCCTTCGAGAGTGCGGGAATAGCGGAACAGCGCTTCCATCTGGGGGTCCCCGCTTTCGGCTAATTCCTTTATTTCAGGTACATCTTTCAGAGCCTTTGCAAGGGGCATGGGCCTGGCACCCTGGTGGGGAATCATCTTGGCAATAGTATCCGCCTTAGAAATGGGAATCTTCAATACACGCGAAACATCGCGGATCACGCCTCTCGAGGCCATGGTTCCGAAAGTAATGATCTGAGCCACATTCTTGCGTCCGTATTTTTCCCGCACATATTCAATCACTTCATCACGCCGTTCATAGCAAAAGTCGATATCGATATCCGGCATATTTACCCGCTCGGGATTCAAAAAACGTTCAAACAGCAAATCATATTTCAGAGGATCCACTTTAGTGATGCCCAAATTATAAGCTACAATACTTCCTGCAGCCGAGCCCCGACCCAATCCCACCGGTATATCCCGTTCACGGGCCGCATTAATAAAATCCTGTACAATCAGAAAATAACCGGCAAAACCCATCTGTTTAATGACCGATAATTCATATTCGATACGCTCTTTAACCCTCTCATCCATATGCGGATAATTTTTTTCCGCTCCCCGGTATGTTAAACGACGCAGATATTCATCGGAATTGATTTTTCCTTCCTCTTCCGGAATGGGAAATTCAGGCAGATAGCGTTTATCGAAATCAATCTCCAGGTCTATTTTGTCACTGATTTCCAGCGTCCGTTCCACTACATCCGGTTTATCTGCGAAGAGCCGGTACATCTCTTGGGGAGATTTCAGATATAACTCTTCCGTACCATAACGCATGCGATTGGGATCATCCCGATCTTTACCTGTCTGCAGACAGAGCAAGATATCGTGGGCCTCATGATCCCCTTTGTTCAGGTAATGATTATCGTTGGTGGCAATGACCGGGATATGCATCTCGCGGGCCAATTCATAAACCTTGGGATACACCATCTCTTCTTCCGGAATATGATGGCGCTGTATTTCCAGATAAAAATCATCGCCAAAAATATCCAGATATTCTTCGGCCGCTTTGATGGCCTGTTCGCGCATCCCCCTACGCAGTTTATAGGGCACTTCGCCTTTCATACAAGCCGATGTGGCAATAATCCCTTCGGAATATCGGCGCAAAATTTCTTTGTCGATACGCGGTTTATAATACATCCCTTCCAAAAATGCCAGGGAAGAAAGACGAATCAGATTTTTTAAACCCTGCGTATTTTTCGCCAATAAGACCAAATGGTAGGAATGGGATTCACCTTCGATTTTTTTGCGGTAGGTGCGTTCTCGCGGCGCAATATAGGCTTCCATGCCGAGAATCGGTTTAATACCGGCTTTTTTGGCTTCGGAATAGAATTCCATGGCGCCGAACATATTTCCATGATCCGTAATGGCCAGAGCCTTCATACCCAGCTCGACGGTACGCTGAACCATGTCTTTAATTTTTCCCGCCCCGTCCAACAGGGAATAGTGGGTATGGCTATGTAGATGTACGAAAGACAAATCTTCCCTTTATAAGTTGCTAATAATTAAAGAATTAACGAAAATATATTCGCTTTTTCAACTTAGCCTAATTTAAAAGTCATCGGCAAGAATTGCAAAATTAATCTTGAGGTATTTTATCTCACCTGTTGCACTTTTCAGCAAAGAAATCGTAAATTTAAAAACTGAAAAATAATCGCGAAATAAATAGCCCTGGGGCAGGTCCCGAGATATTACCAGATATGACGTTCCGGAATTTGCCGTTAGGTGAATATGCGCAACGAAATCGTCCCTTCGGGATGATCCATTTTAGATTCCCGCTAAAATATTGCGGGAATGTCAGCGAGGTAAGCCTCGGTGTATTAAGCCAAACGTCTAAAATAAACTGTCTCGCACGGACCAGAACAGGTAACTCGTTTCGTCCCGAGTCTGTAAACATATTATATTCTAAGGAGAAGGCCTATGTCCGTCATTAAACCGTTTAAAGGATTGCGTCCTAAAAAGGAATTAGCCGAAAAAGTGGCTTCACCGCCCTATGATGTATTAAACAGTACGGAAGCCCGGATCATGGCTAAAGATAATCCCTATTCCTTTCTGCACATCAACAAGCCGGAAATTGATTTACCCGAGGGAATCGATCTGTACAGCGAAGAGGTGTACTTAAAAGGGGCCGAAAACCTTAAAAAATTTATTCGGGAAGAGATTCTTGTTCAGGACAAGACGGATAATTTTTATATTTACCGCCAGATCATGGGTGAACACAGTCAGGTTGGATTGGTAGCCGGTGCCTCGGTGGAAGAATATCAGCAGGGACTCATTAAGAAACACGAGCTTACCCGGGCCGATAAGGAACAGGATCGGGTTAATCATGTGCATCATTTAAATGCTCAAACCGGCCCGGTGTTTCTAACTTATAAAGCGGTACCGGCTATTGATGCCCTTGTAGCTAAAATAATGAATCGCCCGGCGGAGAATGATTTTACCGCCGAGGATGGCATTCGGCACACCTTGTGGGTTGTAAATCAGCCTGATGAAATACAGGCTCTCAGAGAAGAATTTAAGGCCCTGGATGCCCTGTATGTGGCCGATGGCCACCATCGTTCGGCGGCAGCGACCCGGGTTAAGGAAATGCGTCAGGCTCAGAATCCGCATCACAGCGGTGACGAAGAATACAACTATTTTCTGTCCGTAATTTTTCCTCATAATCAAATGTATATCATGGATTACAATCGGGTGGTAGCCGATCTCAACGGCCTTAGTAAAGAGGCCTTTTTAAAGGAAACCGGTCGGAAATTCTCGGTTACACCCGTCGGCAGAGCTCTTGACAAGCCGAAGCAGAAGCATCATTTTGTGATGTACTTAGATGGCCAGTGGTATCAGTTGATTGCCAGAGAGGGCACGTTTCATGCTCAGGATCCGGTAGAGAATCTGGATGTTTCCATTTTAATGCAAAACCTGCTGGTCCCCGTTTTGGGGATCGGAGACCCGCGCAAAGATAAACGCATTGATTTTGTAGGGGGGATCCGCGGTTTACAGGAATTACAGAGACGGGTGGATTCCGGTGAAATGGCGGTTGCTTTCGGACTCTTCCCCACCTCCATCGAAGATTTGATGGCTATCGCCGATGCCGGCAAGACTATGCCACCTAAATCCACCTGGTTCGAGCCCAAATTAAGAAGCGGACTGGTGACTCATCTGTTAGATTAAGGTTCGATAGCAAAACGTTCCATCATTGAATACAAACGACGCCGGGTAAGCCCTAACAATTTGGCTGCCCGGCTCTTATTTCCGCCCGCTTTTTTAAGCGCTTCGACAATCAATTCTTTTTCGAGTTCATCCAGATTGAGCCCTTCATCGGGAATCCTGTGCAGAGGTTGCCGTATTTTTTGCTGTGACAAATCCGTTTGCGGTAAATCCACATCTTCGATTATGGAATCGGACAGGATTGCCGCTCTGGCCAGGATATTTTCCAATTCACGTACATTACCGGGGTAATTATAGGTCATTAATTTTTGACGAACCGTAAGGGATAGTGACTTTTCCGGATATTTTTGCATGAAGTGCTGGATCAATTCCGGTATATCTTCTTTGCGTTCCCGCAAGGGAGGTAGAACGATGGGAAAAATGTTAACGCGATAATATAAATCCGCCCGGAACTCCTGTTTCCCGATCATTCCTTCCAGATTACGGTGGGTGGCGGTGATTAGGCGAAAATCGACTTTAATCGGTTGGTGTCCGCCTAAATGTGTAATTTCATTATTTTGCAGCACACGTAATAACTTTGCTTGTAAGCCCAGCGGAATATCGCCGATTTCATCTAAAAAAACCGTTCCCTTCTGCGCGGTCTCGAACAGGCCCTTCTTCTGTTTTGCAGCTCCGGTAAAGGCTCCGGCCTCGTAACCGAATAATTCGCTCTCCAGTAAATTTTCCGGTAATGCGGCACAGTTAATGGCCAGAAAGGGATGATCGTGGCGCGGGCTTAATTCATGGATGGCTCTGGCCACCAGCTCTTTACCCGTTCCGCTTTCGCCACGGATATGAACGGCCGTATCGCTTGCACTGACCTGTTTTATCTTCTGAAACACATCACGCATCTTTTTGCTTTTACCTACGATCCCCGGAAATTCAAGCGGGTTCTGCGCTAACTGACGTAAACGGCGATTTTCCTGCTCCAACTCTTTCTGGCGGAGGATGCGTTTTACACGTAAAATCAGTTCGTCCATCTTGAACGGTTTGATCAGGTAATCATTCGCACCCATTTGCATAGCTTTCAGGGCGGTTTCCTGGGTAGCGAAGGCCGTAATGATAATCACTTCACTTTGGGGATGATGCGCGCGGGTAAATTGCAGCACCTGTAATCCGTCTACCGGTCGCATTTTCAGATCGGATATAACGATATCATACTTCCCTTTTTTCAATTTCTCAATAGCCGCTTCCCCTGAGAAGGCCATTTCAATCGAATAGTGTTCCAGTTCCAAAGCGCCTTTGATCAGTTTACACATGCGCTCTTCGTTATCAACTACAAGAATCTGAATATGCATAAGAATTTATATCCGGGTGGAATGGGTTACTTTCTATGAGCCATTGCTAACTTTTACCTTATCTATTGCTGCAAAATATATGAAAATATAACATGCATTACGAGTGCTATTTTAATTCATCCACCTCTTCTTCATCCATAAGCGCCACTTCAATAGGTTCCTTAACCCCAATTTCTTTCTGGAAGCGGGTTAAACGTTCCAGAATGGCCGGAGTGATTTCCTGAGATTTGGCCACTAATAATAATCCGTCTTTGCTACGAATTTCCTGAAGGGTAATCATCCGTTTGTCCAATTCGTTTACCGAAAGTTTTTTAGTGACTTTATAGTTTATGTCCGTCTTCAGTTGATTCAGCAACGCGACGATTTTAGGATTGTATCGGTATTTCTTACTTTTCAAAATGGCAATCGCCGCCTCCTGGGAGAGGCCGCGGGATACCTTTTCATCAAAACTCAACACACAACGTAAAATTTGCGCACCTAGATGGACCAGTTTCTCCTCTTCAGTGCTAAATTGGGATGATCTGAAATTCTGGAAATCCTGCAATTGCAGTTCAATTATTTTCGCCACATTTTCCATACGGGGAATATCCCGGATCAAATCGGCACCAATCTTGGGATACTCAAAAAACATCTTCTTCTCTTTCGCATCCATCTCTTCCAGGGAATACACCTTATCGAGCAGAGAGGGAGGCAGAGCCAAGAATCCTATTTGAGAAAGCATAGCCGCCGTTTCAAATTCCCAGGAATCATTGACATGGATAATTTTTGATATTTGAACCATATAGCGATGGATGCGGGATGCTCTACCGAATGCCGTTGGATTAACCATACCCAGTATATCCGTTAGTACTTCAATATTTTTTTTCAATGTTTCTTCAAGCAAAATTTTTTCCGCAGTGGCCATTTTATATTGAGTAATCGCAGCTTCAATGGATCTGGCCATGGTCTCCGGGGAACAGGGCTTGGTCAGAAATCGAAAGATATGTCCTTCGTTAATAGCTTCCATGGCCGAATTTAAATCGGCATGCCCGGTAATGATCATGCGCACGGTATTGGTATCCATTTCCCGGATTTTTTTCAGGAATTGAATGCCAGTCATGACCGGCATCTTCATATCACTGATCACCACGGCGAACGGGCCTTCCTTTTTAAAGGTTTCCAGGGCCAGCTCCGCCCCCAGGGCGGTTCGTAGTTTAAAATGTTTATGTAATGTCCGGCGATAGCCGTTCAGAATATTCGCATCATCATCCACTAAGAGAATTTTTATGTCCATTTGCTAACCTTTTCGGATAAAAGATTTCATGTTGGCTTAGAGTCGATCGGTAACTCAATATAAAAAGTCGTTCCTTCCTTTTCCCTGCTTTCAAACCAGATCTGCCCTCCGTGTTTCTGGGTTATAACAGCATAAGCCAGAGTCAAACCCTGGCCGGTTCCCTTTCCTACTTCTTTAGTAGTGAAAAAAGGATCGAAAACCCGATTTTTATTTTCTTCGCTTATTCCACATCCCGTATCCGAGATTTCGATTAATACGGAATGATTCTTCTGAAAAGTACGGATATGAATCAATCCTTTTTCATCCTTCTTTATTGATTCTTCTATAGCATGCGCAGCATTGATAATTATATTCAGAAAAACCTGGTTGAGCTCCCCCAGATATCCCGGAACAGTTGGCAGTTCCGCATCCAGATCGGTTTTCATATCCGCAACATATTTCCATTCGTTCCTGGCAATCATGATTGTATTCTGCAGGGCTCTGTTGATATCCACCGCGGTTTTTTCCTTTTGCCCGGGATGGCTGAATTCTTTCATGGCCCTTACAATGCGGCGTACCTGCTCAATCCCCTGGGTGGTTTGCTGGAAGGAATCACTAATATCGGGCAATAAAGCTTCCAGACCCATCTCACGGGAATATTCAAGCAGTTCCGTATATCGGTTTTGAATATGCTCTGTTTGCCCGTCTTCGGTAAAAATTGTTAACAATTTGAAAACATCATTAAAGCTATCCCGTAAAAAGTAGAGATTATCCCCGATATATTGGATCGGCGTATTGATTTCATGGGCTATTCCGGCAGCCAATTGTCCGATAGATTCGAGCTTCTGAGCCTGATTCAATCGACTTTGCATTTGTTTCCATTCGGTAATGTCTTCTCCCAAAATAAGAATTCCGGCAGCGTTTTCTTTATCACTTCCGTACATAGTAAACCTTAAACTTAAGAAATGTTCATTGCCTTTCACATCCTTATATTTAAGATTATCCAGGCTAACCGGTCCGCGTTCCTTCCGGCAGCGTTGCACGGCATTTTTAATCCGCTTCCAAGGGAATCCCGGTTCCGTATCGACTAAGGATTTTCCCAGAACTTCCCTTGTCGGTATTCCAAAGGCACGTTCTGCTGCCTGATTCCATCGTAAAATATATCCGTCGTTGTTAATAACAATCAGAATAGAACTGATAGCCGATAATAATTGTTCATTTTCGTGGGATAACTGCTGGAAAGCATCCTCCGCTTCCTTGGCTCGGGTGATATCCTCTTTAATGGCCAGATAGTTAATTATATGGCCCGAATCATCCGTAACCGGTCCAATAATCGCCTCTTCCCAAAAAAGCTGGCCGTTCTTCCGTTTATTATGGAACCGACCCTTCCAAATCCTACCGTTACTGATGGTTTTCCATAATCGTTCATACTCCTCAGGCGGCGTATCCCCGGATTTCAGGATACGCGGATTTTGGCCAATGGCTTCCTCTTTTTCATATCCTGTTATTTGGCAGAAGGTAGGATTTACATATTCAATATTCCCATCCAGGTCGGTAATGACAATGGATGAAGGACTCTGTTCCATGGAACGGGATAACTGATGCAACCGGCGTTCCGTCTGCTTACGACGAATTACACCGGATATCTGTTTGCTGATAAATTGCAGCAAATCCACATCTTCCTCATTGTAAGCATGAGGATCATCATAACTTTGAACAACCAAAATTCCAAAGGGACCGTTTCCGGCCTGCAGGGGGACTCCCAGCCAGCATTGAGCTGCTGTACCGACCGATCCGATATTTTTTTCTTTCCTGAATTTCTCGACTTCCGTTCCATTCAGCAAAAGAGGTCGATTCTCTTTGATTACAATCTCGCTAAAGGTTTGCCTGATGGGCACCTTTTTAAAGAGATCGTTCTTATCTTTCATATAGGGGAAGGACAGAGTGTCTGTTTTTTTATCATAAAGGCCGACGAAAATATTGGTTGTATCCAATACCCGGCCCACCTCTTTAGCAACAATTTGCAAAAAATCTTCTACGGTAGAATCACTCAATGCGGCCGAAGCAATCTGGTAGATGATGCGCTCCATCCGGCGTACCTTATTCAATTTGCGCAAGTCTTTCAAATAAACAATTGCCCCAATATACTTATGATTCGCGTCGTAGCGAGCCTTGGCTTTGAACCAAACCGGAAGGGGCTGACCGTTTTTCAGGATCAGTTCCTGGTCGTTTTCTACAATTCCCTTATTTCTGATTTGCTGATAGTCTGTCTTGAATCTATTAATAAACTCTTTCGAAATTAATTTATTTACCTGATGGCCTACCAGCTCTTCTTTCGGATAGTTAAGCATCTGTATGATGGCCCGGTTACAATCTAAAATGATATGATTCTTCCCGAGAACTAAAATTCCGTCCGGAGCTTGTTCAAACAGCATACGGTATTTTTCTTCACTTGCTATCAGCGCCTTTTGGGCCTCGTCCCTTTCACGCCTCAGCTTGGCTTCATCCAGAGCCCGGTTAACGGCCGGCATAAGAACGGTAATATTTTGTTTGAGCACATAATCCGTAGCCCCGTGGCGAAGGCTCTCCATAGCCTTTTCTTCGCCGATAGAACCTGAAAACAGAATAAATGGAGTAATACGGTCCTTCCTTCTTAAAATGGTAAGCGCTTTCAAACCGTCGAAATCGGGTAAAGAATAATCGGCCAAGATCAGATCATAGTAATCCGTTCTGACCGCGTTTGTAAATTCTTTCTCGGTTTGCACCCATTTCACCTCCGCCTTATATCCTTCACTTTCCAGTAAGCGCTTTACTAATCTGACGATACTCTCATCATCTTCGAGGTGCAGAATTTGTATTTTCTTTTTCATCTCGTTTTATCCCAAAATCTATCAGTTTTAATATCGGATGATTTCGACAAGAAATAAGATATGTTTTATTTAAAAATAATTTTCGTTATGGGGATGGAAGGCAACGGATGTGTTCGACCGGTGTGATCTTTTAAAGCGAAGCTGAGACTAAGAAGAGGATGAATTGATTGTCGGTTTTTTATCGAGCGTTTCCCGCACCAGCCGCAGCAATTTTGTGGCTTCATACGGTTTCTGGATAAATACCAACCCATCCTGCAACACGCCGTAATGCGAGATAGCTTCATCCGTATAGCCGGAAGTATAAATCACTTTAATTTCCGGATTATGTCTTATCAATTTCTCTGATAACTCTTTGCCGCTCATTCCCGGCATAACCACATCCGTGAGCAATAAATCGATTTTATAATCCATTTTGTCGAATAGGGTTAATGCCTCGTGGCCGTGGGCAGCTTCCAATATACGATACCCTTTATCCCGTAAGATATGGATAGCTAGGGCACGCACATCTTCTTCATCCTCTACAACAAGAATTGTCTCGCTCCCGCAGACATCTTTGACTTCAATATTTTCCAGATGAATTCCTTCAGGCCCTTTGTTCACAATAGGTAAAAATATTTTGAAAGTAGTTCCCTGCCCGGGATTACTGTAAACCTGGATATAGCCATGATTTTGCTTGATGATACCGTAAACCGTGGATAAGCCCAGGCCGGTTCCTTTCCCCTGCCCCTTGGTAGTAAAGAAAGGTTCAAAAATATGTCGCCGGATTTCCTGATCCATACCGATGCCTGTATCGCTGACCATGAGTAGTGCATAAGGACCGGGCTTAACACCAGAATGCGTTTGTCCATATTTTTTGTCAATAAAGAAATTGGTTGTTTTAATCACTAATTTTCCACCTTTGGGCATGGCGTCGCGCGCATTCACGGCTAAATTCATGATAATCTGATTGATCTGACCCGGATCCGCTTTGATCAAACCTAACCTCTCGTCCAGTTTTGTTTTTAATACAATATCTTCACCGATCAGACGTTGCAGCATCTTTTTGGTATCGGAAATCTGAAGATTCAGATCAAGAATTTTGGGTTGAATGATTTGTTTACGGCTGAAGGCCAGAAGCTGTTCGGTAAGGGATCCGGCCCGTTTACCGGCTGCTGCAATCTGTTTGATCTGCGTATAAAAAGCATGATCTTTCCCGATTTTTCTCATTATCAATTCGCTATAGCCGTTGATAATAGTCAAAAGATTATTAAAATCATGAGCCACGCCACCCGCCAGACGTCCTATGGATTCCATTTTTTGGGATTGATTCAACTGTTCGCTCAATACTTTGCGTTGTGTAATATCCATCTTAAGGGCAATAAACGAACGGATAGTCCCCTGCTGATTAAAGACGGGGCCGATCGCAGCTTCCTCCCAAAACAAGGTGCCGTCTTTCTTACGGTTGTGAAATTCACCGTGCCATGTTTCACCGCTGGTAATGGTATCCCATAACTCTTTGTAAAATTCTGTAGGTTGTTCACCGGACTTCAGGATACGCGGATTCCGGCCCAGGGCTTCTTCCGCGCTATATCCGCTTACCCGGGTAAATTGAGGATTGACATATTCTATGGTACCATCGGGATCGGTGAGTATGATAGAGAGCGGACTTTGTTCCAGAGCGACGGAAAGGATGCGCATGCCTTTTTCGGCTTCTTTCTGCCGGGCGATATCTTCAACGGCAATATAAACCCGCTCCCAGGAACTTTCGTGTCCACTAACCACAGCCCATTTGAGCCTGATATCTCGCCGGTTCTCCTGAAAATCGATGGAGGAGGCATCCATCTGCCCCTTGGTCTCTCCCTCGGCTATCTTTGTGAATGATTTTATAAATCCCTGCAAAGCTTCGGCATTAAAAAAGCTAGAAAACCGATCGAGATACTGCTGTTTACTGCGGATTTGATTCAAAGCCAGCGCAGCTTGGTTCAGATCAATCACCTTAATACTTCGGGCCAGCGTCTTCAATTGTCGCCGGTGCTTGCGGAAATAGTTTTCAAAATCATGAATGCCCCGATTTTTCAGATTCTCAATATGCGTTTTCAGGCCCGAAAGGTCCATTTCCCACAAAGCGACCGGTGATTCTTCGAAGAGGGTGCGATAGCGCTGTTCATTATGCGCCAGCTCCTGCTGAGCACTCAACAAGTCACTTACATCCCGCAGGATCTTTATGACATGAGTAATTTGACCTTCCTCATTCTTTAGCGGTGAGAATAATACATTGATAGATTTAATCGAACCATCCGCATTTTTATGGAAATGCTGAGTATTTTTCGCTTTTCCGCTATTGAAAATCTCTTGTAAAATACAGGTCTCTCCCATTTCGGAGCACGGTTTATCAAAACCATAAAAAATGGCGTAGCATTTATGACCTATAACCTCATTTGCTGTAGAATCAATCGTCTTCAGATAAAGGTTATTCACATCCACAATAGTATACTCGCGGTCAATCACAAAAATATCTTCATAAATACTGGAAAGGATGGATCGATAATATTTCTCTTTCTGCGCTAATTGCCGTTTTTTGTTCCTGATTTCCGTGAGATCGAAAAGGACCCCCTGATAATACTGGATGTTTCCCGTGTCATCGCGGATAATATACACGCGGTCCGTTACCCATCTTATTTGACCTTTTTTTGTCCGCAGGCGATAGGGACTATGGGTGAACGAGGTAATTATTTTATGTTTGCTGTAGCGGGTGATCTCTTTTTGAAATTGAGGCAAATCCCGGGTGTGGATCAATTGGGTGTACTCTATCTCACCGGCCATAAAGTTTTTAGCAGAGTAGCCGCTTAACCGGCGGATATTGGAGGAGACGTACTGCACAGGCCCGCCAATTTCATTTTGCCAGATAATGACTACCGCCGGTCCTGCTTCGAGCGTCAGTCGGTCAATTTGTTCTTTTGTCAGATCGAAACGAATCAATGGTCTCTCGTCCTTTAATCCGGGTGATAAACAGCTTGTTAAGGTCTGTTACAGGCCTACTTATCAAGTCATACCCATAAGAGTCGATCCTTATAATCGGAAAAGGGAAAAAAAAGTTTAATTAAATGTAAGGAAATTTATGGTTGATGCAAGCAATAAAATAAATAGACAGGGGTAACACCCGGGCTTCTCTTTTCGAAATGACACCGGTTAGTGGTGTATTTTTCTCATGTCATTTCCAACAAAGTTAATTGAATCGGAGATTTAGAGGCAGGAATGATGCCTTATTTAAGAATGGCCCGCAGTAAAATTAAAAAACCCTTTTTACTGCGCCGGATCATTTCCAGAGTTTGTTTGGCGTATTCATAATTGGGATTGATTTCCGTGGCTTTTTCAAATTCTTCCATAGCTTTTAAAAAATAATCGCGGCACTGAATTAAATGCAAAGCCCCTAATTCATTCCAGTAATCGGCATAACCGGAATGTTTGGATTCTTCTTCACGGATAATCCTTTCGTAATATTGAATCTCTTCGTTATCCAGGCTACGCCCCCCGAACATGAATTTGAGAAAGAAAAAATCCATGGCGAGACTTACGGGATCATCTTTGACGGCCAGTTTAACCTGCAGATCGAGCAAAGTTTGCTGTACCTGCTCTTTGTTGCTGTTTTGCAGAGTCAACTCAACCCGGTGCAATAAATCCTGCCAATGCTTATTTTGATAGTGCTCGTTGGAGCGAAATTGATCCAGGGCCCGATGCAGCCGGACGGGTATGATGATATTCGCATCCGCCGGTATATCTTCCAAAGTGGAAAGGAATAAGACCACGCCAAGATTAAATTGGGCCTCAGGAAAATTTTGCTTTATCTCCATGGCATTTTGTAACACATTTTTAGCTTGTTCGTAATTGCGCAAATGGGTGTAAATCACCCCGGCACAATTGAATAAGTCGGGGAAATCCGATCTTTCCCGCAGGGCCAGCTCACAAATCTTGAGGGCTTTGTCATATTCCTTAATTTGTAAATAGCTTAAGCCGAGCCATTGGTAGGTACGAAAAAAATCCGGCTTGAGTTGGATGGCACGTTTAAAACTGGTTGTAGCTTCCTTAAAAAAGTTTTTAGAGAACAGAATCTTCCCTAAGCGGAAATGGGGGAGATAATCATTCAGATTTTTTATCTTTTCCTGAATATGAAAAATAATTTGGATTTCATCGATCAGCTTTTGATGCAGGTCACCGGTTATCTCTTTGAGGTAGTTTTCATCCAGACTATCTTCTTCTCTGTTCCTGGTAAAGTAGGGAGATTCGCTGCTATAGATAAAACGGCCGTTTTCGAAAACTTCGGTAATGATCCTTTGTCGTTCCGGATCACATCCGGTGTGAATACGAAATTCGCGATCATCCACATGAATGCTTTCTTTATAGCCGAATCCCTTAAACACTGCTGCTCCTCTACCATTGAAGTTGCAATATACTGATTGCACCCGTTTAATTCAATTGAAGAAATCACATTTTAACGTAAGAACGAAGAACTTTTTTGCTGGAGAAGCAAATGGTCGACTTTATCTTTGAGTAAATCTACGTTGAATGGTTTGGCAATCACATCATCGGATAAATCAATCAGGTCTTTCTCCAAAATTTTATCTTCGGGAAGGTAGGTGTACATAATAATAATTTTTAATCCGGGATGATGGCGACGAATCGTATTGAGGACGGGGACTAAATCTCGCGTTACATATTCCGCATCAATCACAACCAAATTGATACGCCGCAAAATAATGGTGTGATCGATATATTCAATATTCTGACGGATATCCACGTGATAGTCCTGTTCCATAAACAGGCGGACATTTTCACTAAATTCTTTATCAGGATCAATCACCAGGATGTTTTTCGGGCGGTTGGATATATCCCTCTTCATATCTTTGTTCACTGCAAACCGAATGCCATATCGATCTAAAATCTTAACCGGTACTCTTTTTACATTCGATACAGATACGGATGCTGCAGAAAAAGTATATCAGGCCTTGAAAAACAAGCGATTCCATCATCCCGATACGAAAGTCCGTGGCCTTCCCCGATTTTGCACCGGGTTTGCTGTTTTCCCATATTTAAGAAAACAGCTATTTTTTTAAAGAAATTTCGACCTCGATTCGGCGGTTTTTAGCGCGTCCTTCTCTCGTCTTATTGGAAGCAATCGGACGCTGGTCACCGTAACCATAGTAATCGATCTGATCAGGTTCGAGTTCCAGACTGGCGATCAGATATTCGGCTACGGCCCGGGCCCGCTCTTCCGAAAGAATCTTGTTCTTTCTGCTGCTACCGGTGGCATCCGTATGGCCTTCGATACGGATCGGTTGACCGGGAAATTCACGAATGGCCCTGCCCACCTTGATTAACAGCGCAAAATATTCCGGTTGAATCGTCGCTTGTCCCGGTGGAAAATGAAGACCGGATAAACGAATAATCAGTTTATCTCCGTTCAGAAATACATCTGCTTCACCCGGGGCAAAAATGGATTCCACTTTCTTCAATTTTTCTTCCTGGGCCTGTTTCTTACGCAGTTCCGCCGAAGTAGTAGCTTCGCTCTCTTTTAAGGCATTGAGCTTTTCTTCCAACTGCGAATTCTCTGCCAATAACCGTTTTTGTTCCAACTTTAAATTCGAGATATAGCTTAACAAGGTCTTCACCACCGGGTCAAAACCTTTATCAAATTTGGGCTGATAATGAAAGGGAACGCCCACATCTGCCAGATAATTTTCAAAGACCAGGAATAATTTTTCCCAATTGGCTTCATTTTCCGAAAGTGCTTTGATTCTCTGTGCCAAATACTGAGCATGCCGTGCTTCGGTTGCGGCCTCCAGAGCCATCCGGGTTGCAGTTTCCTGTTCATGCGGATGTTGGTCAATATATTGATCGGCATTGGCCAGAAGCGTCTGGGCGTTACGGAAGGTTTTAAAACAGTACTTTTTTGCTTCCATATTTTTAGCGACGGTCACTTGGGTACGGGCATCTCCCAGGATGCTGTTTTTAATGGCCAGTATTTCGCATTGTTGATAGAGTTGTGCCGCCTTGTTTCCATAATCGATAGCATCCTCCAGATCGTCATCTTCCAGATTGGATGTGGCCTTCTGAAACATCTCGTCCGACTTATCCCAGGCCTGGGGAGCAAAAGTCGGCGCGTTGGCGCTTAAGGCCGCATCTCTGGCCTGGATAGCGGGTTGCAGATTTTTAACGGCAAGAGCGACCACTTTCTGCGCTTTTAAGGCTTCCTTACGTGATTTTTCCAGTTTCTTCTTAATATCGACCAGACTCTTTTCCTTGTTTTCATAGTCATCGCTGGCCTGTTTAAAATATTTTACGGCTTTGGCAAAAAATTCCGGTGACAGGATTTCCGCATCATGTTTTTGCAGACTATCCAGAAGGGTTTCATAGTCCGAGAACAGATTCTCTTTCATACTATTCTGGCTATAAGCCGTTACCAATAAAATAGGAAGGATGATTAAAATTTGAAAATATCGTTTCATATTGGTTCCTTGTACTTTATGATACTTTACTTAAATGATGTCCCAAAACGCTCTTCGATATATTTGCGGATGCGATGCGTAGCCACATTTCCCAGCCCTTTAATGGAGATAACCGCTTTGTCCGCTAACTGCTCTTCGAGTACCTGTAATACTTCGTCAACTGTATTAACCGCATGAATCTGCTTTTGATTGGCATCGATCAGAGCCGCCCCTTTGGCAATAAATCGGGCATATTCCCCCACAGTAATTAAATTGGGAATCGGTAAAGCCGACAGGAAATACCCCATATTCAGATGTTGCTCTTCCACACGAAGTCCCGCTTCCGACATATCCCCTACAATAAAATAGAGATGCTCACTGTAAGGTCGAAAACCGATTAAGGAACGGGCGGCTTTACTCAAGGAACGGGGATTGGCCAAATAGCTTTCGTCCAATAAATAGATATCCCCGGCCTTCTGAAGCTTCCCTTTTCCCTGACTCAACGAAAACCGGCTCTTAAAAACCTCAATTGCGGTATCCCTTGCAAAACCGAGGGTCTCCACACAGGCCAGTGCCGCCAGAAAATTATACATATCCTGGATACTATAAATCGGCAATCTGATGTCGATGCTTCCGTTCAGCCTGAATTCAATGCCCTGCGGCCCCAATTGTTTGATATCCGTGGCAAAATAATCAGAATTCTGACTCAGACCAAATTTTATCACTTTTTTATTGATAATAAAATCACTCAGCGCAGAGCTTAACTCGTCATCTTTATTCAGAATGGCGACTCCGTCCCGGGCCAGGTATTTTACCACGGCCGAGCGTTCCAGGGCGATCTGCATCATGTTTCCCAAATAATTGAGGTGGGCATCACCGATATTGGTTACAATACCGATAGTGGGTTTGATCAAACGTAGAATTTCGGCAAAATGATTGCCACGTTGATAATCAAATTCAAAAACCGCATAATCATACTCCGGAGTTAGTTTCTCCAGAGTTTGAATATTGCTCTTCCAGGTGCCGAAACCCTTACTATTCTTTAAAACCTTACCCCGGGTTTCAAGCACCGCAGAGATCATATCAATCGTTGTGGTTTTGCCCAGAAAACCGGTTACTCCGATCACCGGTTTCTTGAAGGAACGGCGCAGACTTAAATATTTTCTTCGTTCTTCATTACTCAATTTGCGACTATTAGGCACAAGATTTTTCCTTGTTCTTTCAGATTATAAATTTAGGTAAGGATCGTGACTTTTACAACAGAATCCCGTATTAAATTCCTTTTCCCGAACCGATTTTATGGTTATTTTAATTTTATGAAAAAAGTGTTCCTGTTGATTCTATATTTTTCTATGATCATTTCCCTGCGGGCCGGCGGCATCCGATTCTTTCGTGAAACGATTACAATAACCGTCGCCGATTCCTTCTGTACCGTAGAAGGAATCTACTATTTTAAAAACACATCCCGCTCCGCACGGACGATTCCCGTTCTGTATCCTTTTAAAATTGAGAGCAATCTGCCCTATCCCGATTCCGTGAATATAGTGAATTTAAATGATTCCGCTGTCGTTGCGTTCAATCGCACCAGCGAGGCCTGTTCGTTTTCCCTGTCCCTTCCGGCCAGGAGCGTCACCAGATTTAAGGTTTTTTACAGACAGGCCACGCCAGCCCGGCATATGACCTATATTCTGACCACGACCCGACACTGGAAAAGCGCACTTCTCAGGGCGGATTATTACATCATCGTCCCCAGACGGCTAAAATTAAGCCGTTTACCCTTTAAAAAAATGAAAAAAATGCTTTCCAGAGGGAATACAATCTATTATATTCAAATAAAGAACTTCCTGCCCGTCAAAAATTTGAATATTTCCTGGGGAGAATGAAATGAACTTTTTTAAAAAGCATTTTTTTATTCTCATCGTTTCCGCCATCCTGCTGATACCGCTTTTTGCCAATCCTCTGGTGGAATTTTATCTGAACGAGCTTCTTCTCGATGCCAGGGATGACACGGTCTGGCAACTGGAAATCACAAAAACACCTATTACCGCCGATATGTATCTGACCACTTTAACGGATACCGCTCTGTTCGGCCGGCCCATTATGTACAATACGGATAATTTTGTCGTCATAACCCGGGACAGTTTGGCAGCTCCTCTGCACATCCGTTATTGCGGAGATATTCTTCAGCTTCATGGAGAATCCGGCGCGATCATGGACCAAATCGGCTTCGGGGATGTTCCCGATTCGGAAATCACCGTACCGAAACCGGGTATGTCCATTTGTCGCCGATCTTTCATTGAAGGCGAGGAACAGCATTCTTACCTCTATTTCGATAAATCACCGACCCTGGGTCTGGCAAACGACAGCAGCAATGCCAGAGGAAATTGCAGCGGTTATGTAACCGACTGCTCCGGTCATGCCCTGGATAGTGTAAAAGTTATTT
>Ga0256841_1000277_pt1 | contig 56155 bp, 58 predicted proteins | sample 356308metaG_FD_185971 | JGI IMG/M metagenome (GOLD analysis project Ga0256841, IMG submission 185971) | Hydrothermal vent microbial communities from Mid Atlantic Ridge, Atlantic Ocean - 356-308 | ecosystem: Environmental > Aquatic > Marine > Hydrothermal vents | place: Atlantic Ocean: Mid... | reverse complement strand
TTTTGCGACGAGAAGAATTCCATGGAAGGAATTTTTCGAGGTTCCCCATAGCCGCCAACCGAAACTATCCGATATAGGCCGCACCAGGCAACAGTTGTTCACTGAACTCATCCGGGAGGCTGGCCAGCAGTTGCATGCCTTTTTCCAGGGGCAGCTTGCACTGCATCATGCCCTGCGCATCGGGATACAACAACTCCACGACCATCTCCTTGCCGGACATATAGAACTGCAGAATGTTGTCATTTGCATCCAGAACGCCCAGATAGTTGTCCTGGGCCGCCAGCAGGTGCTCCGCCAGAGGCACCAGCCGATCCGCTGCCAGAAATTCCGGCTTGGATGAACTGATGGCGGAATCATGCACGAAATCACAGTAATAGATGCGAAACCCCCGTTCCTCTTCCATCATGATTCACGTCTCCAGGTGGTGCCGCCCGCGCCATCTTCCAGGATTACACCCTTTGCCTTGAGTTCGTCCCGGATGCGGTCGGCCTCCGCCCAGTTCTTTGACTTGCGCGCATCCAGACGTTGCTGGATAAGGCTCTCGATTTCCTCGTCCGACAAGCCCTCCCCTGCTCCGCCACGCAGCCATTGTTCAGGATCATCCTGGAGTATTCCCAGCACAGCACCCATCTGTTTCAGGCTGGCGGACATGCGCGCCGCCCTGGCTTCATCCTCATTGCGTGCCTTGTTGATCTCACGCACCAGCTCAAACATGGCCGCCAGGGCTTCCGGGGTGTTGAAGTCATCGTCCATGGCTTTGTTGAAGGCATCCATCCATTGTTCTGCCTCACCAGGTTCGGCTTCAGGCAAGCCACGCATGGCGGTATAGAAGCGGTTCAGCGCCTGCCGCGCGTTGAGCAGATGCTCTTCATCATAGTTCAGCGGACTGCGGTAATGGCTGGTAAGAATGAAGTAACGTATCTCCTCTGGCCGGTAATGCTGCATGATTTCGCGAATGGTGAAGAAATTACCCAGGGATTTGGACATCTTCTCGTCGTTCACACGTACGAAACCGTTGTGCATCCAGTAGTTCACAAAGTGATGGCAGGTAGCGCCTTCCGACTGGGCAATCTCGTTTTCGTGATGAGGAAAAGCAAGATCCGCGCCACCACCGTGAATATCGAAAGTATCTCCCAGTGCCCGGGTGGACATGGCAGAACATTCGATATGCCAGCCTGGTCGTCCTTTTCCCCAGGGGGAATCCCAGGCAGGCTCATCGGGCTTGGCTGCCTTCCACAAGGCAAAGTCCAGGGGATCGCGCTTTTCCTCGCTGGATTCGACCCGGGCGCCGGCCTGCAAATCCTCGATGCTCTTGCCGGAGAGCTTGCCGTATTCGGGAAAACTGGTTACCGAGTAATAGACATCACCACTGTCGGTGACGTAGGCATGGCCGTTGTCGATGAGTTTCTGAATCATTTCCAGAATCTCCGGAATATGCTCGGTTGCACGCGGCTCCATGGTCGGTTCCTGCACGCCCAGGGCAGACAGGTCTTCATGCATGGCATCGATGAATCGTCCGGTCAGTTCGGTGAAGGGTTCACCCCGTTCATTTGCCCGCTGGATGATCTTGTCGTCGATATCGGTAATATTTCGTACATAGGTGACATCGTAGCCTCTGTACCTGAGATAGCGATATACCACATCGAAGACCACGATCATGCGTGCATGTCCAAGATGACAATAGTCGTACACGGTCATGCCGCAGACATACATGCGCACCTTTCCGGGTTCGATAGGCTGAAATTCTTCCTTTCTGTTATGCAGATCGTTGTAAATCCGGAGGCTCATGAGTCGCTTGCCAATGGTATGGTATGGAATCCGGCAATTTTACCCTATGCTTTCCATGGAGCACAGTTGTATCATAGGCGCCTGTTTTTCAATCGGAGCAAGACAAACATGCAGCGTTTTCTGCTATCACTGATTCTGGTACTGATCCTGAACGTTCCCGTCATGGCGGAAGAGGTAAAGGTACTTATGGAAACCAGCAAGGGCAATATTGAACTGGCTCTGGATGCCGACAAGGCGCCTGCCAGCGTGGCCAATTTTCTGCGTTACGTGGACGAGGGATTCTATGACAACACCATCTTTCACCGGGTGATATCCGGTTTCATGATTCAGGGTGGCGGACTGACGGAAGACATGCAAAAGAAAAGCACCCATGAACCGATAGTGAACGAGGCGAACAACGGGCTGAGCAACAAGCGTGGCACCATCGCCATGGCACGCACCAGTGAACCGAATTCAGCCACCAGCCAGTTCTTCATCAACCACAAGGACAACCCCAATCTGGACTATCCCAACTATGGCGGTTATGCCGTATTCGGCAAGGTAACCAAGGGCATGGATGTCGTGGATGCGATTGCCGCTACCCCCACAGGCGTCAAGCACGGTCGTCGGGATGTGCCGGTGGAAACCATCTTCATCAAATCAATCAAACGCGTGGAAACCCAACAATGATTACCCTGAAAACCAATCTGGGCGATATCGTCATCGAACTGGACGAGGAAAACGCCCCCATCAGCAGCGCCAACTTCAAACAATATGTGGAAGACGGCTTCTATGACGGCCTGATCTTTCACCGGGTCATTCCCGGTTTCATGATTCAGGGGGGCGGATTCATGCCCGACATGATGCAGAAAGCCACTCGCGATCCCATCGAAAACGAAGCCAAGAATGGCCTGAGCAATGTCAAATACTCGATTGCCATGGCGCGCACCATGGATCCGCATTCCGCCAGCGCCCAGTTCTTCATCAACACCAAGGACAACGGTTTTCTTGACTACCCCGGACAGGACGGCTGGGGTTATGCCGTGTTTGGCAAGGTTGTGGATGGCACGGATGTGGTGGACAAGATCGAAAAAGTCGCAACCGGCAACAAGGCCGGTCATTCAGACGTGCCTGTGGAACCTGTCATCATAGAAAAAGCTCAAGTTGGCGAATAAAGGAACCTCTGATTAAATCATGAACTCGCATCTTGCACCCAAAATGCCCCGCTACTGCGTTGCAAATCTTCGCAATAGCGGGCTATTACGTGCGATTTGCGCCTTGTATCGGAACATTTTGAATCGCAATCTGCTTCGCTCAGATTTAATCAGAGGTTCCTAAACATCTTCTCCCGGCGGGGCTTGTGGCCCCGCCATCTGCCCATGCCGCAACTTCTGTTCATATCCGATCTGCATCTTTCTGCGCAAACGCCCGTGCTGAACGCGCGCTTCCGGACGTTTCTCCAGGAAAGGGCGAAAACCGCCGATGCGCTGTATATTCTGGGTGATCTGTTCGACGCCTGGATAGGTGATGACGATCCCTCCCCTTTCGCAGCCGAGATAAAAAAGCAGCTTGCTGCTCTCAGCCAGCATACACTGGTTTCTTTTCTGCATGGCAACCGGGATTTTCTCATCGGTGAAGATTTTGCCCGGGAAACCGGCCTGGTTCTGCTCCCGGAGGAATATGTTCTGCAAACTGAATCCGGGTCCTGGCTGTTGCTGCACGGCGATCAGCTGTGTACGGATGACACAGACTACCAGCGCGCAAGACAGATATTTCGCAGTGAAGCCTTCAGAATTCAGGCCATGGCCATGAGTATTCCGCAGCGGCTGGAAAAGGCAGCAGAAATCCGACACATGAGCGGTGAAGCCATAGCCATCAAATCCGGAGATATCATGGATGTAAACCAGACAGCTGTAGAGGCCGCCCTGCGTCGGCATGGCCTGCAGCGCATGATTCACGGACATACCCACCGCCCCGCCATGCATGCTTTTCACCTGGATGGACAACCTGCCCTGCGCGCCGTGCTGGCGGACTGGAAAGATCAGCAATCATTCGCCCTGAGTCTAGACAGCGCCACTGGAGAGCTGAAAAACCTTAGCATCTGATGTCTGACCGGCAACAAGTGGCGGAAAGACATCAACGACCTGTAAAAGCCGGTGGCACGATTCGCTCATACTCCTCCGGCACTTTGAAGGTTCCGTCTTCGACAGAAAACTTGTGGCGAAAGTCCACCAGCAAGCGGCGTTTTTCTCCCATGATGTCCCACAAGGGCAGACCCTGTTCCCAGGCTCTCTGTGGTGCATAGACATACTCGGCCAACTCACATTCGCTCATTTGCGTGCCCGGCATGTATGCGCTGGGATACTGGATTCTGGCCAGCGCCTTGTAGAGTTCCGCTTGCGCCGCTACCGCGTCCGTCATGCTTCCCTGAATAACCAGCAGTTCCCTGCAAGTCTTGTTGTTGGTGATCAGTTTGATGCTGACAGGCTTTTTTCCTTCCACGGATGGAGCCTTGGTTTCCACCTCGCGCTTAAGCTCCAGCTTCATCTCATCCGGTGGCGTGGGCTGCAAATCAGGCGGTTCGAAAACAATGACCGTCTCGGCTTCCGGATCGACGTTGTATATCAGTCCGCTCTTGCGATCATACAGGGTGTAGCCTTCCTGGCTGCCGCCTTCATCCATGCGCAGATAAGCAGGGGTAACCAGGATACGGCTGATATAGGTCTCCACTCCCGGTTCCTGAACCTTGTAAACCAGCAGATCGGCTTCTCCAGCCCATAAGGGAGAGGACAGAATACCAAGTAAACAGATCGATATCAGTTTGCGCACATTGCCTCCAGATGTTCCAGTTCCGACACGGAAAAGCCGGCGGCCTTTCGTGCCTCCTTGTGCAGGGGGCAGCTTATGTGCCCCGTCAGATATTCATCGATAAGAGAAAAATAGGTGGATTCGCTGTCCAACCCTCTCTGCTCGCACAGATAATGAAACCAGCGGGAGCCGGCTTCCACGTGCCCCACCTCGTCGCGCAGAATGATTTTCAGCACATCCACGCTTTCCTTGTCGCCGATCCCGGCGAACTTGCGCATGATGTCCGGAGTAACATCCAGGCCACGGGCTTCCATGACCCGGGGAACCATTGCCATGCGTATGAGAGGATCATGCGCGGTTCTGCGGGCAAGCTCCCATAGGCCATTGTGGGCAACAAAGTCGCCATACTCATGCCCCAGATCCCGCAGTCGCTGGCGCACCAGACCGAAGTGATAGACTTCTTCGGCGGCCACTTTCAGCCAATCCGCATAGAACTCCCGGGGCAGACCGGAATAACGGCATACGGCATCCAGGGCAAGATTGATGGCATTGAATTCAATATGCGCAATTGCATGCAACATGGCAGCCTGTCCCTGACTGCTTCCCAGCCGTCGCCGGGGCAGCTCACGGGGGGGAACCAGCCGCGGATATTCCGGACGCCCTGCTTCCGTCATGTCCTGCAGGTTTTTCGGCCAGCGCAGTTCCAGAGTATCTTGCTCAAAGTCCTGCCACAACACATTGACACAGCGCATCTTTGCATCCGGACTCTTTTCCAGGAGGCACTCCAGGCTTCGCTGTTGAATGTTGACGATCATGTACTGATTGTAGCAGGCACACGCAGACCAATCAGCAGGTCCATGACGTTGGTTCCGGTCGGGCCGGTATGGATCAAGTCCCCGGTGGCTTCCAGAAGACTACCGCTGTCAGCTTGCTGCAGATTGCGAATGGGATCGAAACCTGCTTCACGCGCACGATCCCAGGTGCCGCCATCCACGACAGCACCGGCATCTTCGCTCTGCCCGTCCGTGCCATCCGTACCGGCGGCCAGAATCAAAAGATCTTTTCTGCCCCTTATTGCACCGGCGGCTGCCAGCGCCAGGTGCTGGTTTCTTCCACCACGACCGGAAGATGACGGCAGTCTGACGGTACTTTCTCCGCCCAGAATATGCACCCCAGGCCTGGCATTTTGCAATTGCCGGGCAAAAGCCCGCCCCACTTGTTCCGCGTCATGATCAAAAAAAGGATAATCGATGGTGACAGAGTAACCCAGTTTTTGCGCTGCGTTGGCGGCTGCGTGCCGGGCATCCGAATTGGTTGCCACAAGATGATGAGGAATATCTCTTCCTCTGTATTCCGCTGGCTCGCTCATCAGACGATTGAGCGCAGAAGGCAGCTCTTGCGGCAAGCGGGCAGGAGGAAATGCATGCAACAGTCCGGAACCGACAAAGGCAGGGTCATCTCCCGGCACATCGGAAATGAGCAGCACCCGGGCCTGTCGCTCGTCAAGAAAATGTCGCAACTGACCCGCCTTGATTCGGGAACAACGGCTGCGCACCAGGTTCATGGTTCTTATGTCCAGCCCGCTTGCCAGCAACCATTGATTCAGGAATTGCAGATCCGCCAGTTCACAGCCAGGGGGCAAAACCTCAACCAGGCTGGACGCTCCGCCCGAGAGAAGGAAGAGCAGGGAATACTGCGCGGGCTGCCGGGCAATGAACTCCAGCAGAAGATGTCCCGCCTCCAGGCTGCTGGCATCCGGGATGGGATGGGCTGATTCAAACTGAAGAATTTGGCCATATTTGTCCAGACGGGAATCCCCGTGCCCATGCCGGGTAAGCACCAGCCCTGCCGCCAAGCGCTGTCCAAGCGCCGTTTGCGCGCCTCGCATCATGGCTGCCGCAGCCTTGCCTATGGACACTACCGCCTGCGGCTTGGGGGCTGGATCATGCTGCATCAGCCAGTTCATTACCGCCCGGTCGCCGGCAACCCGGTCAAGCGCGGCCTGGTAAATGTTCAGCAGATCATTTCGCCATCGGGCCTGCAACTACTTCTCCGCCAAAGGCCTGTTCATCTGCCGGTTCCCGGCTGATTACCGCTGCCTGTAATGCAAGCTGGATCAATCTCAACCGCCACCAAGACTGTTCCTTACCTTTTCCAGTTTGGCTTTTACCAGGGCAGCGAGGTCAGCTATTTCTGGATGATCGACCAAGGTCAGCACGGCGGCAGGATCCATGAAGGATACCGTGATATCGCCATCCTTCTCCTCGCGTACCACCACATTGCAGGGCAACAGCAAACCAATGTCCGGCTCTGCCTGCAGGGCCTGATTGGCCAAGGGCGGATTGCATGCGCCGAGTATTCGATAAGGTCGATAATCCACATCCAGCTTGGCTTTCAGGGTTGCCTTGATATCGATTTCCGTGAGCACCCCAAAACCTTCGGTTTTCAGCGCGTCGATTACCTGTTGTTCAACATCAGAAAAATTACCACGTACGCGGGTGGAAAAGTAATACATTTTATCTCTCCTGGTGGATTCCCTCTTTCGAGACATTCAGCCCTGCTTTCTGCGGGCCGCTTGTGCATTCATCTGCGCCCATTTGGCATAGATGGCATCAGGCCAGTGGGATTGTACCCAAGCCAGTATATCGTTGATTTGTTCTGTAGTGAGTTTGTCAGCAAAAGCCGGCATGCTGCCGCCCATGGGAATACCTCCCCGGCGCACAACCTGCTGCAACAAGGGAAGAGGATGATGCCAGGCATGCGCAGTGCCATTCAACGGGGGTGGAGGAAGCTTGCCTTCGGCATTCACCTGTTTCCAGTTGGGATCGCCGGAAGCATCCGGCTTGTGACATTGAGCGCAATTTTGCTGAAACAGCTGGTTGCCCTGAACTACCTGCTCTTCACTGTACCAGCGCTTTACCGGCGCGACGGGCTGCATGGATTTGTGGATGGCGGACACCGGACCCTGAGCCACCATTGTTTTGTTTTTGTCCGGCGAATCATCACTGCAAGCAGACATGACCAATACCGGCGCAAGGGAAATATAGAAAAAGATTTTTTGTTTCATGTTACTCACCTCTTATTGAACTATGGGAATTTCAGGCGTTATTCAACAGACATCTTCCTGACAACGCTTTCTGGTGCGAATGTGATAGATGGCGGATACCGGAACGATAGCCACCAGACCATCGCCATCCAAACCGGTATGGGCCGCTTCCATAATAAGTTCAGCCACTGCCTCTGCCCGTGAGGCAGAAAGAAAGACTTCTATCCGCACATGAGAGACCATCCAGTCATTACGAAAAAAATCCGCATAGTCTCCATAGCCTTTTACGTGGCTGACACTCATTCCCGGTACCCCGGCCTCATGCAGTTTCTCCTCAATGGCTGTTACTGCTGATGGCCGCACAATGGCCGTTATCTTTGCAAAACTCATTTTCCATTCTCCTTGGGATCGACGACTATCCCTCTCTGTTTCCAGATAAGAAAAACCGCCGGCAAAACGATTAGGGTAAGAACAGTAGCGCTTGCCATTCCACCTATCATGGGCGCAGCGATACGGCGCATGACTTCAGACCCCGTGCCCCCGCCAAGCATGATAGGCAGAAGTCCAGCAATAATGGCGGCTACAGTCATCATGATGGGACGGACTCGTAACAACGCACCTTCCACTACTGCGTCACGCACATCGTCCCGATTGAGTTTTCTGCCTTGGCGGGCCGCTTCATCAGTAATACGCCGCAAAGCCTGATTCAGATAAACCAGCATGACCACACCAATCTCCACAGATACACCTGCCAGGGCGATAAAGCCTACGCCAACGGCCACGGACATGTTGTAATCCAGAAGGTAGAGGAGCCAGATTCCACCGGCCAACGCAAGAGGCAAGGTACCTATGATAATCAACACCTCGGTAAAGTTTCGGAAGTTCAGGTAGAGCAGCAACACGATAATGACAAGAGTTACCGGCACCACCATGGACAGCTTTTCCTTGGCGCGCATCATGTATTCATATTGCCCTGACCAGGAAACGGAATACCCAGGCGGCAGATCCAGATGATCCGCCACTGCCTTCTGCGCATCAACCACATAAGAGCCCAGATCCCGGCCCTGGATATCGATATAGGTCCAGCCATTCAGCCGGGCATTCTCGGTCTTGATCATGCCGGGACCAGATTCAACTCGAATATCCGCAACTTCAGCCAGCGGGATATGCGCCCCTGCAGGAGTCACTACCGGCAGATTGCGGATCTTTTCAAGGGAATCCCTGGTTTCACGAGGATAGCGGACATTGATCGGATAGCGTTCCAGTCCTTCTACCGATTGGGCGACTCGCATACCACCGAGTGCCGTACGCACCACATCCTGAACATCGGCGATATTCAGGCCGAAACGGGCTGCCGCCTTGCGCTTGATGTCCACGGTTACGTAACGACCTCCAGCCACTCGTTCCGAATATACACTCACTGTGCCTGGAACCTGCTGGATGACAGTTTCAAGCTGCTTGCCAAGCCGCTGTATCACTTTGAGATCAGGGCCGGCAATCTTTACCCCTACCGGCGTCTTGATCCCTGTAGCAAGCATATCAATACGATTCTTTATCGGCATCACCCATGCATTTGTCAGACCGGGAAATTTCACCAGCTGATCCAGTTCCTGCTTGAGTTTTTCCATGGTCATTCCGGGGCGCCATTCGTTTCTTGGTTTGAGCTGAATTGTGGTCTCTACCATGGTCAGGGGAGCAGGATCCGTAGCTGAATCGGCGCGTCCTATCTTGCCAAACACACGTTTTACTTCCGGCACGGTTTTGATGAGTTTATCCGTCTGCTGCAACAACTGCTGCGCCTTCCCAATGGAAACAGCAGGAAAGGCACTCGGCATGTAGAGGAGATCTCCTTCATCCAGATCGGGCATGAACTCACTGCCAATTCGATCCAGCGGCCAGAAGCCCGCCACGATAAGCACCAGTGTCAGCACCACCAATATCCGGGGGATTTTCAGCACGAGATGAATGACAGGCCGGTAAACGGCAATCAGAAGGCGGTTAACGGGGTTCTTTTCTTCCGCAGTGATATGGCCGCGAATAAAGTAGCCCATCAGAACCGGCACCAGGGTAATGGACAGTCCTGCCGCCGCTGCCATGGCAAACGTCTTGGTATAGGCCAAGGGGGCGAACAGCCTTCCTTCCTGAGCCTCCAGAGTAAACACAGGAAGAAAGCTCAAGGTAATAATCAACAAGGAAAAAAACAGCGGAGGCCCGACTTCAGTGGCGGCCTGAGCCATGACTGCCCAACGATTATCGTTTGTTAACGGCGTTTTTTCGACATGCTTGTGGACATTCTCGATCATTACGATGGCAGCATCCACCATGGCGCCAATGGCGATGGCAATGCCTCCAAGTGACATGATGTTGGCATTGATTCCCATGCGCTCCATAATGATGAAAGCTACCAGAATACCAACCGGAAGCGACAAAATGACGACCAAAGCAGAACGCAGATGAAAGAGGAATACTGCACACACAACCGCTACCACGATGAATTCTTCCAGCAACTTGCCATCCAGGGTTTCAACCGCTCTGTGAATCAATCCGGAACGGTCATAAGTCGGTACAATCTCGACTCCTTCCGGCAACCCCCTGGCCAGCTCTCGCAACTTCTTTTTGGTATTGGAAATGACTGACAAGGCATTTTCACCAAAGCGCATAATAATCACGCCACCAACAACTTCACCCTCCCCGTTGAGCTCTGCTACACCCCGGCGCATCTGTGGGCCCAAACGCACCTGAGCCACATCCTTCAGGGTAATGGGCACTCCCATGCGGCTCATGCCCAGAGGAATCTCCCGCAGATCCTCGATACTGTCGATATACCCGGTGGCTCGAATCATGTACTCGGCCTCCCCCATCTCGATAACGGATCCACCACTTTCCCGATTGCCCTGCTGTATGGCTTTGCGGATCTGGGAGAGATTCAATCCGTAGGCTCGTAAACCATCCGGATCAACCACCACCTGATACTGCTTTACCATGCCGCCGATGGTAGCCACTTCAGACACGCCGGGAACTGTCTGCAATTCAAATTTCAGGTACCAATCCTGCAGGCTGCGTAGCTGGGACAAATCATGCCGGTTGTTTCGATCAACGAGGGCATATTCAAAGATCCATCCCACACCAGTTGCATCTGGTCCCAGTTCCGGTTTTGCGTCCGGAGGCAATTTGCTCTCGGCCTGGCTGAGATATTCGAGAACGCGGGAACGCGCCCAGTATGGATCAGTGCCATCTTCGAATATGACGTATATGTAGGAGTCACCAAAGAAAGAATAACCCCGCACATTTATTGCCTTGGGTACCGACAACATTGCTGTGGTAAGTGGATAAGTAACCTGATCTTCCACTACTTGAGGCGCCTGTCCGGGAAAACTGGTCTTGATAATGACCTGGACATCTGACAGGTCAGGTATTGCATCCAGTGGCGTATTCTTTACCGAATATATTCCCCAACCGGTGACGATCAGAGTGAGGAGAATCACCATGAAACGATTGCGCAAGGACCATTCAATGATCGACTGAATCATGGTTTTCCCTCCCCTTGCACCGCTTTGAGGGAGAGCACATGAAAATCATTGCCACGCTTTGCCAATTCAAAAATCACTTCATCTCCTTCGGCAAAGGCGGTGACGTCGATCCGGTCGTCCAGAATGAACATCATTTCCATGGCGGGCCATTGCAGGGCAGGAATTGGATCGTGCTTGAGTTTGATCATATGCTGCTCCGGCAAGAGGCTGACAATACGCCCCCTTCCCTTCGCCATTTCTCGCGATGCTTTATCCGTTGATCCGGAAGATTCTTTCACAGACTGTTCCGACATGCGGTTAAAACTGCCCTTGAGGCTGGCTTCGGAGTCGAGCAGGAACTGGCCGGAGACAACAACGGTATCACCGGGGCTCAATCCATCGAGAATTTCCACCCTGTCTTCGCTTTCGATACCGGTCAGTACTTCCACGGCATTGAAGCGGCCTTCTCCCAGGGAAACGATAACCCTATCCCTGGTGCCAGTACGAATCAGCGCCTCCATCGGGATGGTCAGTACACGGCTACGTGGACTGGCATAAAGCTTTACTCTGGCATACATATTGGGTTTAAGGGATTCACCCGGATTGTCAAAACGTAACCGCGCCATCAAAGTACGCGTTTTGGCATCCAGACTGGGATAGATATATTCCACTTTTCCCTGCCACACCTTTCCCGGAAGATAGGGTATCGTCATTTCCGCCTTGTCTCCCACGCGCACCCAGTCCGCCTGACGTTCGAATACCTCGGCGATCAGCCAGATACTGGACAGATCCGCCAAAGTCATGATGTTGGAATCCGGTTTTACATACATGCCTTCGCGCACGTTCAGTTCTGATACCACCCCATCCTGCGGCGCATACACAGGTACGGTTTGTTGCACCTTGCGGTATTTTTCCAGTGCAGTTATCTCTCCATTGCCAATGCCCAGCGCCTTGAGCCTCTCTCTGGAGGCCTGTATCAGCCCTTTGTTCCCACTGCTCAGAGAACGTAGAAATTCCTCCTGGGCATTAACAAGATCCGGGGAGTAAATACTGAACAGACGCTGTCCATGCTTTACCGATTCTCCTTCCGAACTTACGCGCAGCCCTTCAATCCATCCTGATACCCGCATGTGAATGTGTGCGAGCCGGGATTCGTCGTAGCCGATATATCCAACGGTGTCGATGAGGCGGGACAACTCTCCCAGGTGGGCTGTAGATGTTCTGATGCCAAGATTCTGTACAACGACAGGAGAAATGTGCACATCACTTTGTTGTGCTTCCGCATCTTCATAAACGGGTATCAAATCCATTCCCATCGGCGATTTTCCGGGCGCATCACGACGGTAACCAGGATCCATGGGCGCTACCCAGTAAAGAATTTTCTTTTCCCCACTGTCGTCAGCCAGGGCAGGCATGACTGCTGTCCCTGAAAAGGCGACAAGGATTGCGAACAGACTATTTTTCATGAGCTTTCTCCTGCTGCCAGGTAGTTCAGATCGGCATGAGTCTTGAGAAGATCCACACGAAGTTTCAAAGCCTGCAGATGGACATCCAGTTCGGTGATACGAGCACGCATGAGGCCAGTAAATTCAATGGTGCGACTCTGATAGGCCAAAAGAGCTGCGCGGGCATTCTCTTCAGCTTCTTTTATCAGTCGTTGTTCATATCGCTGCAAGCGCTCTTCCAGACGCAATCTTCTGCTATCGGCTGCAGCCAGGCCTTCACGCAACAGACGCCATTTGTTTTCTCTATCCAGATAGGCTGCATCGGCTCGTTTCTGGCTTGCAGCCAGACGGCTATCCTGGCGTTTTTCTGCAAACAGTGGGACATCGACGGTAAGCATGAGCGCGGCCATATCAGAACGATTGGAATCATCCGGGTTGTCACCAAAACGTTTGCGGTATTCCACGCCTAGCGTCCAGCCAGGCTTGTACTGCTCCCGGGAAATGGCAATTGCTTGCTGGTGTATTTCGATGATTGCTGATTGCAGGAGAATTTCGGGATGCTGTTTCAGGGAAGCTTCCACACCTGTCTTGTTCGTTATTGCAGGAACATCAGGCAGCTCTTTTTTTAGTCCCAGCCATGCGGATTTTCCCAGCCAGCGAGAAAGTTTTGCCCGTGCGGCGTCCTCTGCGGTCTTTACTTGGGTGAGGCGGTCATCCAGTCGCGAAAGCTCCAGCTCAGCGCGCAATACATCCTGCTGGGACGAACCACCTGATCCATATTGAACCTGAGTGATTTCGGTCAGACTCTGGAAGAGTTCACGACTGCTTTCGATTATCCCGGCCGCTTGCACCTGATAATAGACATCCAGATAGGTCTTTCTCACGTTTCGCAGGATCTTCAATGATTCCAATGTGGTGCGTAACCGCTCTACCTTTGCCTTGGCGAGGGTTTTTTTCTGCCGGAATGTCAACGTGTCACCGCGGGGAAAGGTCTGTTGTATTCCAAATCTCAACTGGGTGCTGGGTTCACGACGCAAATCAAAATCATCCAGTGGGGTGTTGTACAAACCGGTGCGGATTTTGGGGTCCGGCAGTTGTCCATCCGCGACAGCATCGGCATCGAGCGCCTCTGCGCGCGCCTTGCCAGCAAGTAGCTTGGGATCATGCTGCAGGGCGATGCGCTCCGCCTCGCGGATATCGAGTACTTCCGGCATGTCAGCGACAGCAAAACCAGTTCTCAACAACAGGATCAGTAGTACGGGAAAAAGGATGCACGGCATACGCATCCTCTGATAGTCAGTTTTCATGCTAAAACTCCAACCGTTTTTCTCCCACCGTCAAGCTTGAACATAACTAACGGCAGGTATAAACAACAATGCCTGATGCAGTCCGCCAAGACTGTCAATCAGAATTCAAAGATAAATTGGAGTCAGACCCAGGGTGGGCGGTATATGGTGGGAATCAGGGAAGGAGGTAAAACCGGCGGAAACAACCGGGGAAGGCGATTGCCACTTTTGTCATGTGCTGGCAGTGCAGTCCTGCCCAGGATGGCAGCATAAGAAACGCAATGGACTGTCATCTGACAAGTCTGTGTCATACAACAGTCCTGGGTATCGCAGTCAGCGCAATCATGATCCATGGACATTGCATTCACGTGCATTGCATCATCGGCTGTACTGATCTCAGCGACAGCAACAGATTGCAACCCGGACAGCATCATTGCCAGGATCAGCAAGGCAGTAAACAATTGTCGGATACCTTTGCGCATGCGGGGCATGATACGGAGACGGATACGGAAATTCAAGAGTTGTGGCCACAATCCCCTTTTTTCTCCGTCTTGAAATTGCATTCGGCATCACAGGCAATATGCTGCATATCGGAACTGCTGAGTGCGATTACAACGGCAAAACGACACGAACCGATATGCTCCCGTCATGATCTTCGCGGAGATTCACCCTGCCTCCGTGTTCTTCCACTACTCTTTTGACCAATCCCAGGCCCAGTCCTGTTCCCCGTGCCTTGGTTGTAAAAAACAGATCGAAAGCATGCTCCCGAATCTCTTTACTCAATCCATCTCCCGGATTACGGATTAACAACACCAATTCCTCACCTGCCTGCTCCAGGATTACATCGATCCTTCCTCCCGTAGAGGTGGCCTCCCGGGCATTCTTGAGCAGATTCAGCAGCACCTGCCGCATTTTTTGCGAATCCAGACGGATGCCGGGGCAGTCCGTGCAACGCAGCCGCCGCACCTTGACAGAGGCGCTGTCCATCATGGGTTGTTCCAGCTCCAGTACCTCGTCCAGCAAATCGTCCAGCACCACCGGTTGTTCTTCCCTGGTCACAGGTCGGACATATTCCAGATTCTCGTTAAGCATGTTTTCCAAACGGTCAACCTCCCCCAGCACCAGTGCCACCCTTTGTTTCTCCCTTTGCGCAAGATTTTCACTGCGGCTCACTCCGGAAAGCGCCAATTTGATGGAAGCCAGAGGATTGCGCATTTCGTGGGCAAGTACCGAGGCAGTTTGCCCAATAGTGGCAAGGCGGGCTTGCTCCAGAAACTTTTGATGGGCTTTTTCCAGTTCCCTGGTACGAGCTTCCACCTGCTGTTCCAGACCCAGTTCGTAACGTCTGCCAATCCAGCGCAACACCAGAAATCCCAGCAAGCCGATCAAGCCATAGGTAAGCAACAACACGCCGTCCAGATGAAAATGCAATTCATCCATGAGCAGAAGAAGTTCAGAAAGGTCGCTACCCACGCCCAGCGCCCAATTTTGTCTGGCTGGTTGCAGCATGTTCAGAGGATGCAGGGTAAGTAGTTCAACTGCACCGGCGGCAGTTTTTCTCCAGACAGTACCGTCCCACCGGTTTACATCTGTGACAAGGCTGCCGTCGAAACGACGTACAGGCGTCGCCACCAGATCCCGTACGGGATAGGGAAAGTGACTCGTCTGAAGACTGTCGGCGATCACCATCCCCTGAGAAAGATCCACCAGAAACAGACGCACACCAAAAGGTTGTGCATGATCAATGAAACGCTGAAAATCAGCTACGATCCGATTTGTATCCGCCCCATCCTGCAAGCTTTGCTCAAGTAGGGGACGCATGCCCATGATTACTTCTTCATTGTGATCGATGCCATGCTCCACCAGTCTTTGTTGAAGATAATCGATGATATGGCGTCCACCAAGCAGGCCTATGATCACCACGATCAGCAACATGAACAGAAAACTGACCAGGGAAACGGTAAGTGGTTTTTGCTTTCGTATAAGACTTTTCAGGGACACTTGAGTAAACTCGTTGGCAAAGACCCGATCCTGTTCACTATAGCATTTCCCCGGAGTGTTCATCCCGATGGCAAATATTCTGATCGTGGAAGATGACGAAGTATTCTCCCAGCTGCTGAGCATGCATCTGGAAGACCTTGGGCATGTGCCCAAAGCCGCAAGGAACCTGAATGAAGCGCGTGACATTCTGGCCCACGCTACCGTAGATGCCATTCTTCTTGACCAACAATTGCCGGATGGCTATGGCATGGATCTGCTCAGGGAAATCAAGGCCGAGCCGGATGCACCTCCCGTAATCATGGTAACTGGAGTATCCGACAACTCCCTGGTCATCGAGGCGATGAAAGCCGGTGCTTATGACTTTGTTCGCAAGCCCATGGATGAACTGGAACTGGATACCACATTGAACAATGCCTTGCGCAACCATCGCCTGTCACGCAAGGTAAAGGCCATCCACATGTCCATGGATGAGCCGGTGAACATGAATCAGATCGTCGGCAGAAGTCCTGGCATCACACGCCTGCTCAAAACCATTGGCAGCGTGGCCAGCAGCCAGGCCAGTGTACTCATTACCGGAGAAAGCGGTACCGGCAAGGAAATCGTGGCTCGGGCCATCCACCATCATTCAGAGCGAAGCGGCCTGTTTCTGCCAGTCAACTGTTCCGCGATCGTGGAAAATCTGCTGGAGAGTGAACTCTTTGGCCATGAGAAAGGCAGCTTTACCGGCGCAGACCGGCGCAAGCAGGGCAAGTTTGAACTGGCAGCAAATGGCACGCTGTTTCTGGATGAACTGGGGGAACTGCCTCTCAATCTGCAAGCCAAGCTATTGCGCGTACTCCAGGAAGGCACCTACGAACGAGTTGGCGGCACGCAAACCCTGCACACCTCTGCGCGCATCATCGCGGCCACCAACCGGGATCTGGAAGCCATGGTGGAAGAAGGCCGTTTTCGTGAAGATCTTTATTACCGGCTGAACGTGGTAAACATCATTCTTCCTCCCTTGCGGGATCGCATGGAAGACCTCTCCCTGCTCACCGAGCATCTGCTGAACAAAATCAATCAGCGTCTGCATACCCGGGTAAAAAACATTTCCGAAGCCACCTGGACGATGATGCAGGCCTACAACTGGCCAGGGAATGTCCGGGAACTGGAAAATATACTCACACGCGCTGCAGTTCTGTGTCGTGATGACACCATTACTCCCGACCTGCTGGGACTGAACAATCCCGTCAATGCCACCTCCCGATCAGGAACGGGGCAGCAACCGGATCAGTCCCCGGAGCTTGTGAGCCTGGACGAACTCGAACAAAGGCATGTACGTCGTATTCTGGAATACACCCGCTGGCACAAGGGAAAGACCTGTGAGATTCTCGGTATCTCACGACCGGCGCTGGAACGTCGCATAAAGAAATATGGTTTTGACGAATCATAAAATCTTTTAACGGCATCAGTGCGCAATGGCGAAATCAACTGATAAACGCCTCATGAAAAACAAGGAGCTCGCTCTGTTCTGGTTCTGCTTGCAGGCCATCACAATAACGCCAAAAAAGCATGCGCTATCATCTCATTCAGCTTCAGATGAATAAATCAACTTGTTGATAATACGGGAGAAATAAGATTCCCCCGATTTTGATTTTACAAGCAGAAAGACCCACCGCGAGGATTTTCTTGCGACCCGGAAAAACATTTTTTCTCCAGTTGGCACGATACCTGCTTTGTATCAGGCAGTCGCTCATGAAAGAACGACATACAACTACTTTTCAAACCAGCCTACAGCTGAGAGGAGAAAACCCATGAAAAAATTGACTACTATCGCTGCCATCGCCATTATTGGCGCCACTTCCGCCGCCTGGGCTCACGACGAGCACTTCGGCGGCAATGAGGACATGTACGGCTCTGCCCTCACCGATCACAGCAAGTCCGCTCCGTCCGGAACCGAAGCGCAGAAAGGTGACGGTGATCTGTACGCAAGTCATATGGTCAACCCCGAGGATGTTGCAATCGATCCCAATGCGCGTCCTGAAATGCCGGTCGGGAAGGAGGCGCTTCACGAACAGGATCCTGAAGGTTATGGAATAAAATAAGGGCATCTCGAATAATCGAGATGCCCGAGTGGAACAGGGATGTCCCATTCGGTTGCCTTGTGCTTCCGACAAGGAGATCCCGGCAAAACCGGATCCCCGTTCTTCTGACCACAAGAGGGCTCTTCGGAGCCCTTTTGTTTGTAAACCGGTTGCATACCGAGTCACATCACCACTTTGCCAAGCCTCGTCCCGCCTTGTATGATCAAACCGTTCATTCTCAATATTTTTGCCACAGGGAACGGGATCAACTCATGGGCATCCATTTCCACAAATTCAAGGCTCTTTTACATGCCGCTTCAATTCTGTCAGCAGGCATCATTCTACTGAGCGGATGTAGTGCTATTCCCCAAAATGGCGGTACTTCCACACAGAGTCTCGCCAGCATTACCGACACTCCCACACACCGTTATCATCCGGGAAAATTTGTTTGGCATGATTTGCTGTCAACGGATGTAAATGCCTCGCAAGATTTTTACGGAAAGCTTTTCGGCTGGCGTTTTTCTTCCACAGGAGGCTATGTGGAAATCTATAACGGGAAACACAAGATCGGCGGGATTGTCCGGATTGAAAAGGGGCAGAACGAGCAGACAATCACCGCTTCCTGGCTGGCCAGCATTTCTGTTGCCAATGTGGATGCCGCCATTGACCAGGTTCGGGCACACAAGGGCAAGGTGATCAATGGCCCGTTGAACATGCCGTTACGCGGCAAAGGGGCTCTTGTAGCCGACTCCAGGGGGGCGCATCTGGTGTTGTTGCATGCGAAAGACGGCGATCCTGAAGACCGTGAACCAGCAATGGGGGATTGGCTCTGGAATGAGATCTGGAGCAATGCGCCAGAGGAAACCATCGCGTTTTACAAGGCAGTGGGGGGTTACAGCGAGATCAAGAAAGAAGGCGATTACGCAATCTTTATCAATGAGGACAAATGGCGCGCCGGAGTGCGTTTCTCTGATCATGATGTCAGCATACGCTGGGTGCCTGCCATTCGGGTATCCGACCCGGGCAGCCTGCTGGAAAAAGTAGAGGAACTGGGAGGCAACATCTGGATAAGGCCCGGTGATCTTCCCGGCAATCCGGATACCGCTCTGATCTCTGACAACATGGGGGCCCTGCTCATCCTGCAGCGCTGGACTTTCTCCAACCTACGGGAGAGACATTGAGATGAATAACTTGTCACGCTTGCTACTCGCTTTCTCTGCCAGCGTTGCCCTGTTGCTGACCGGTGGCTGTTCAACTTCCGGGTCTTCCTCCGGACAAAGCCATGTCGGCTACTCTGTATATGCCGGCTATGGCTATCCTTATTATGGTCCCGGCTGGGGTTACCCTTGCTGTTACTATCCGGATAAACCAGATAAACCAGACAAACCCGTCAAACCTGTACATCCGATAGCACCCATAAGACCACCTGGAAATATCGGGCGCCCGGTAATCCGACCAAGTCCCCGACCCATGCCCATGCGGGTTCGTTGACGGCATTCAACAATTTGGGACAATGCAATAATCGACAAGCCACATACTTGACATCCTTGTCTCACTCAGGCGTCTCGATTTTTCGAGATGTCCTGCTGTGAATTACCATTACAGGTTTTATCGAACCTAAGGAAATATTTCCATGCACATCAGTATCAGCGGATTTCTGCCAGAAACCACGGAAGAGGAGCTTCGCACGCCTCTGGAGGAATTTGGCGCGGTAGTAAAAAGCATCAGGATAGAGCCCTCGGAAGACGACCACAACTATATGGCCATAGTCGATGTGGATACAGACGAAGCGGGATGCAGGGTTCTTGCTGACAAAATCAACGGCAAGGTCTGGAAAGGCCGGAAACTGCGTGCCAGATACTATCTGTTCGAGAAGTAAAGGAAGCTTCAATTCGCACTGTTGGTTGCTGTCCTTTCCGCTCTGTTACGGGTTTTCCTGATCCATGCATTCCGTAATTCTGCAAATGGCAGCCCTTATACTCTGCGGGGTGGGCTGGCGCATTGCCAAACCCGGCGAACTGGATGCGGATATAACCCGCAAGGTGCTGACTTCCGTTGTCTACTATCTGTTGCTGCCGGCTCTGGTCCTGAAAGTGCTTTGGGTAGCTCCTCTGGGAATGACATCCTTGATGATTTCGGCTCTGGCCGCAACCGGCGTGCTGAGTGCGATCGCTCTGAGCAGCCTGGCCTGTAGTTCCTGCCGCCATTCCAAAGCCGTCACCGGTGCGGTGATCCTTGCGGCGTCTTTTCCAAATGCCACCTACATGGGATTGCCGGTTCTGGAGAACATACTCGGTGAAACCGGTTCCAATATCGCCATACAGTATGATCTGTTTGCCTGTACTCCCTTGCTCCTCACAGTGGGCATACTGCTATCCCGTCATTATGGCAGGGATACCGGCAATACTCATGTGCTGATGAGCTTGGTCAAGGTTCCACCGCTATGGGCCGCAGTAGCAGCAGTATTGCTCAACAGCACAGGTATTCCCATGTCCCCGTGGCTTGATCGGTGGCTGGGCATGCTTGCATCTGGCGTCGTACCGTTGATGCTGTTCTCTCTGGGTCTGAGTCTGCGCTGGGATACCTGGCATCCGGGACAGCTACCCGCGTTGTTACCAGTTCTGGTTCTACAACTTGTTCTAACACCGTTACTGATATGGGGACTGGCCTCCTGGTTTGGCCTGGATCAGGAAACCCTGACCGGTGTAGTGCTGGAAGCAGCCATGCCGAGTATGGTTCTGGGCATCGTCCTGTGTGATCAATATGAACTGGATACCGGACTGTACGCCGCCGCTGTTACCCTCAGCACTGCGCTGAGTCTGTTCACGCTGCCTTTCTGGTTCAGTCTGATCACCTGATCAGGCAGGCTTGCGATGAAAGGTCGTTCCATGGCATTTGGGACAAGGGGGAATGCGTCCGGGTTTGTAGAAATGCAGTTCCTCACCACAGCCATCACAAATCAGCGTACCTGGACCGGTGATTTCTCCGGTATGATAGCCAGCCGCTTCCGCCTGTTCCTGTAATTGCTTCAGCTCGATGGTCGTCTGATCGGCTGCCTGAACGAACAGATCCCGCAGGCGGTCACCCAACAGAGAAAGATCAAAGCCCAGCCAGGTTTTTACATCCTCACCTGTTTCCACGATGTAATGCGCGGCATCACGCAGATCGCGCTTGAGATATTCGGAAATCTGATCGATCTCTTCGGCGGTTAGCTCTCCCAGATCCGACAGTTTCTGACGCGCCTTGTCGATGAGCTTGTGCAAGGCAGGACCGGATTTGTCCTCCAGCTGCCTGGCTTCATCCATCGCGGACTCCAGCAGCCGTTCATAAGCTTGGCCAACAAGTTCGACAGGGTCTTTGGGGTCTGGCAGATCTTTCATGAACGTACTCCTGTTGTGCGTTTCAGTTGTCAATAACATGGGGCCATGAAGCCGCTGTTTCAATGCAAGAATTCATGACAGGATCAGATGCAGTCCAAGTGCGGCACCAACCTGTGTCACCCTCAACCACCACGAGCGCGCTCGTGGCGAGGTGCCGTTAGGGAACCTGCTTGAGCTCCCGCACCTTCTTCAGCAGTTCTGGCGCATCCCACTCACGGCCTCCTACTGCACGGTACACCTTGCGCCCCCATTGGTCGATGACAAAAGTAGTCGGCAGCCCTTTTACTTCCCACGACTCGCTGACACTGGATTCCGTATCCAGCAGAATGGGAAACTCCACCGGGTAACTGGCAGTAAACTCGAAAATGGCGTCTTCATCCTCTCCCACATCGATGGCCAGCATCAGGATACCCTCTTCCCGCAGCTGTTCCCATGCGCGTTGCATGGAAGGCATTTCTGCCCGACAGGGCGGACACCAGGTAGCCCAGAAATTCACGATAACCACTTTGCCCTTCAGATCACTGAAACGGTAGTTGTTGCCATCCACATCCTTGAGATTGAAATCCGGAACCGCAGGTCTGTCCTTGAGCAGCGTCAGTCCCTTGCCACTCGCATACGCCTGTCCGAGGAACAACAGCCACAGGAACAGAATCAAGAGTGTTTTTTTCATGATACAGGTTTCTCCACAGTTTCCGGGGCACATTGCAATCCCGGTATCACGGCCTGCAAGGGTTTGCCGGCCACGACAATTTTGAGCCGCAAATCAAATTTTTCTCCCGGCGAAAGCCCGTACACCGTCATGCCCCAGTTATAATCGCCCGGCTCGAAATGCTGCACCGTAGGCATGAGCGACCAGTTCAAGCCGATGCGCGCAGACTTGGGGATGTCTTTCCGGCTACCGAATCTCTGTTTCCAGCTCTCCCTGATCTTCATTTTCCCTGTTCCGGTTCCCTGCACTACTTCCCATTCACGCAAGTCAAAGTCCATGGGCTTGCTGCCATCATTACGAAACATGGAACCGAAGAAACAGGAGGTGGCGAGTTCGTCCGCCGCATCTCTGGGAAAACCCTTGGCCATGACGTAAGCGCGAGTCTGATCAGGCAGGCGCTGAACCAGTTGCAGTGATATTCCTTCATGAACCCATTTCCAGGTTCGCAGGCCGGTGTTCTTCCCTGTTTCCACGGTGATTTCCGCCATCAGGGACAGGTTCAGCAGAAACAAGAACGACAGCAATCCGATTCTGTATCGCATTCAGCCTGCTCCTCCGGATTCAACTGCTTGTCCCTGCAGGCGCCATTCCGGAAGACCGCCATCAAAGCGCCAGGCGCTTCTACCCGTTTCCCTGAGCATGGCGACCGCATCAAAAGCCAGCATGCAGTGTGGCCCCCGGCAGTACGCCACGATCTCCTTGCCTGGATCCAGTTCGTCCAGACGCTGTTGCAGATCCTCCAGGGGAATACTGATGGCTCCGGGAATATGCGCAGCAGCGTATTCTTCCGGTGGACGTACGTCGATTACGGTAACCAGTCCGTCCCTGACACGGGAAAGCAATTCGCTGGCAGGCAAGGGTTCCAGCTTGTCTTTTACTTCAAGATAGGTCTGCACAAGCCGCCCTACATCGGCGATATGGCGCTCGGCCACTTCGCGCAACGCATTGAACAGCAACAAAACATCCTCGCCACTGACACGGTAGAAAACCTTTTGTCCCGCCTTCCTCGATACCACCAGTCCCGCCTGGCGCAACTGCTGCAAGTGCTGGGATGTATTCGCCACGCTGAGACCGGAAAGCCTGGCCAGCTCATCCACGCTACGCTCGGACTGAGCCAGAAACTCCAGCAGTTCCAGGCGATGGCCATTGCTCATCGCCCGAGCCACCCGGGCAAACTGGGCAAACAATGCTTTCTTGAAGTTTTCTTCCGGCATACCGATCCAAACATTACGCTATCATGTAGACTGAATGAATAATACCCGAAGCGGATCGGTTGCGCATGCCCAGGCAGGACAGTCTTATCTTCGTTTACAATGCTGACAGGGGGCTGTTCAATACCCTTGCCGATATTGGCCACAAGATATTTTCTCCGGAAACCTATTCCTGTTCCCTGTGTGCCCTCACTCATGGTTATTTTCAGGAGCGCAAGAGCTGGCGGGAATTTGTGCAAACGCTGCCTCTTCCATGTCATTTCCTGCACCGTGACGAGTTCCACCAGCGTTACCCGGATCGACAGGACAAACTGCCGGCAGTCTTTCTTGCGCAACCGCAGGGGCTGCGGCGATGCATCAGCGCGCAACAACTGGAAAGCTGCGATAATATCGACCTTCTGCAACAGATGATCATCAGCGCTTGTATCAAAAACGGCGAGGACTAGAACCATGAAATGGCCGGTGTTAATCTTTTTGACTCTTCTGTTTGGTGGCGTTCAGGCGGAATCGGTAGGCTTCAAGTACAACGGCACCCGCTTGCAGGGGAATCTGGAGAAGAGCGACAACTGGCCCGCCGGCCCGGTAATACTGCTCACTCATGGCACCCTCGCCCACAACCGCATGGAAATCATCAGCAGCCTGCAGGAACTGTTCGCGGAAAACGGCATCAGCAGCCTGGCCATCAATCTCAGTCTTGGTCTGAACGACCGCGCCAGCCGCATGTACGACTGCAAAACAGCTCACACACACAAACATACTGATGCCGTCAATGAAATCGGCGCCTGGGTGGAATGGCTGCGTTTCGAAGACGTCAAGGACATCGTCCTGTTGGGCCATTCACGCGGGGGCAACCAGACTGCCTGGTATGCCTCTGAGCAGCCGGACAAGACCATTTCCCAGGTGGTTCTTCTTGCGCCGCAAACCTGGTCGGCGGAATATGCCAAAAAAAGCTACAAACAACGCTACGGCAAGGAGCTGCAACCCATCCTGGACAAGGCCATGGCGCTGGTCAAAGCCGGCAAGGGCAAGGAAATGCTGGAGCATGTGGACTTCATCTATTGCAAGGACACCAGCGTCAGTGCAGAAACCTTCGTTAACTATTATGCACCCGATCCCAGAATGGACACCCCCTATCTGTTGTCGAAAATACAATTGCCTGTGCTGCTGTTCGTGGGAACCGAAGACAAAGTGGTGAAAGACCTGCAACAGAAACTGAAGGCGCTTCCGGCGAAACCGGAAAAGCTTGAAGTGGTAATCGTTGAAGGAGCCGATCATTTCTTCCGTGACCTGTATGCGGAAGAAGTCGTGGAAAAGATTCTGCAAACCATCGGAAAACCGGTGGAATGAATACAGGCATTTGCAGCCTGATGAGGCGCCTGTAAAATAAGCGCATCTCCTGGTTCGGGAATATCCACAATGGGAATCTTCCGCTACATCGTTCCGTTCATCCTGCTTGGCATCGGCGCCGTTTTGCTGGCGCAGGGCTATCAGCACTGGCGCCTGTCCAGTGCCATGTTGGACAGTTCCCGGCTTGCCGAAGGCACCATCATACGTAATGCGCCTTTTCTGTCTTCCAAGGCGGGAAAAAATTCTTCCCTAATGTATTTTCCCGAAGTGAGCTTCACTACTGCCGGAGGAGAAAAGATCCAGTTTATCTCTTCAGTAACCAGCCGCGCCGATCACTACAAACCGGGAGACAAGGTACCGGTTTACTATAAACCGGCTGATCCCAATGATGCATTCATCGGTTCCTTCGGCCATCTTTGGTCAGTGGCTCTCATATTCGCCTGTTCCGGAATCCTGGTTACACTGTTTGCCGCCTGGTTTTTCTGGAAGGCGCGCGTAGGCTGGAATGGGGAATAACAGAATATTGAAAATACGGAATCTTTCGATACTCTGACAAGATCGCCTGACGGCGCTCTCGTACACACAACCGGTTTGCCGGTGGCCCGACTCCGGGGGGTCTCGGGGTCTCGAAAAATTCCTTCCATGGAATTTTTCTCGTCGCAAAGAGAAAATGCAATTTTCTCTTTGCTCACATTTTCAATCACTTGTGGTGATTGAAAATGGCGGGACATCCCTGTCCCACTCGGGCATCTCGATTTTTCGAGATGCCCTCCGACTATTTGAGTATCTGCGCCACTTCTTCCAGTTCTGCCAGAAGCTGACGAATGATCTGGTGGCTCTGACTCTTGTCTTCCTGGGCATCTTCACCATCGAGCTTTTGCCTTGCGCCGCCTATGGTGAACCCCTGCTCGTACAACAGGCTGCGAATCTGGCGAATCATGATGACATCGTGACGCTGGTAATAGCGCCGGTTACCCCGTCGTTTTACCGGTTTGAGCTGGGGAAACTCCTGTTCCCAGTAACGCAACACATGAGGCTTTACCTGGCAAAGCTCACTCACTTCACCGATGGTAAAATAACGCTTGCCTGGAATCGGGGGTAGTTCTACTGCGCTACTGTTCGGATCCAGCATAGGTTTCCACTCGAGCTTTGAGTTTTTGTCCAGGACGGAAAGTCACTACTCTTCTTGCACTTACGAGAATTTCTTCACCTGTTTTCGGATTTCTTCCGGGGCGTGGGTTCTTTTCCCGCAGGTCAAAATTGCCGAATCCGGACAATTTAACCTGCTGGCCATTTTCAAGAGCACCACGTATCTCTTCAAAAAAGAGTTCGACAAGCCCCTTGGCTTCACGTTTGTTCAATCCCAGTTCATCAAACAGGGCTTCGGCCATCTTTGCCTTGGTCAGTGACATTCTGTTCAATCCCGCAGTTTGGCTGACAGTTCGGTATCCAGCGCCTCAAGCACGGCCTCTACGGCCCGATCTGTCTCATCATCAGTAAGAGTGTGAGAATAATCCTGTAAAATCAAGCTTAAGGCAAGACTTTTTAGACCTGAGTCTATATTGTCCCCAGTATAGACGTCAAATAGGCGAATGTCTCGTACAATTTCCGGCGCCGCTTTTCTGGCCACTTCTTGCACCTGCGCCCAGGAAACTTCCGCATTTACCAGCAGGGCCAAATCCCGGCGAATGGCAGGATACCGGGAAACCGCTGAATAAGCAGGAATACGCCCATTTTCCAGGCCAGACAGACGAATCTGAAAGAGAAAGACATTATTCGGGATATCCAGTTTGGCCTGGAGAGCAGGATGGAGCATGCCCAGCCGCCCGATCTCTTCGCCGTTGCGCAAGATGACAGCCGACTGCCCCGGATGCATTGCGCTGTCTTCCACAGCCTGGATGGAGAAAGCGCTGCTGTCATCCACCATGGCCAGTATTGCTTCCACATCGCCTTTCAGATCATAGAAATCCACTTTGCCGGGATTGTTGCTCCAGCGCTCCGGCAGCTTCTCACCATAGACCAGACCTGCGAACATTTCCGGCTGATGGATGTCATCACCATCTTCCAGAAAGACCTGCCCGGTTTCAAAGAGGCGCACCCTGTCCTGCTGTCGAGCAAGATTGTATTGCAATGTGGACAACAGACCGGGCCAGAGGCTGGCACGCATTACGGACATGTCCGCGGAAATCGGATTGGCCAGGCGGATTGCCTTCGCCCCGGGGGTCAGCAATTCCGCCAGTTCCGGAGAGATGAAACTGTAGGTCACCACTTCCTGATAGTCCCTGTCCACCAGCAAGTCCTTGAGACGATCCAGATGCAGGGCCGCTTCGGCCACAGCCTGTACGCTTACCGGTGCGGAAGACAGATTCTCGGGAATGTCGGCATATCCGTAGATGCGGCCAATTTCCTCGATCAGATCAGCCTCGATACTGATATCGAAGCGCCAGCTCGGAGCCTGTACGCGCCATCCATCTTCGGCTGTTTTCACCCTCATGCCCAGCCGCTCCAGAATATCAACGATGCTGGCATCGTCGATATCCACGCCCAGTATGCGCGGCACCTGGCGGCGGCGCAGATGGATCTCTGTGTCGACAGGAAGATGCGCTTCGGAAGCCACTTCCACCACCGGGCCAGCGTCACCGCCGACGATATGCAGCAGCAGATCTGTGGCACGTTCCAGCGCCCGCCGCTGAAGCTGCCAGTCCACTCCCCGCTCGAACCGGTGGGATGAATCCGTATGCAGCCCATAGGAACGCGCCTTGCCAATAATGGCTGTGGGAGTGAAAAAAGCCGCTTCCAGCAGTATGTCCCGCGTTTCCTCGGTAACAGCAGACGCCTCCCCCCCCATGATTCCCGCAAGGGCCAGAGGTTTGTCCTCATCGGCAATGAGCAAACTCCCCTTCTGCACCTCGATTTCACTGCCATCGAGCAAAGTAAGTTTTTCGCCACCATCGGAAAGACGCACATGAATGGCGCCAGCCAGCTTGTCCAGATCAAAAGCATGCATGGGCTGGCCCAGTTCGATCATTACATAATTGGTTACATCCACCACCGGACTGATGCTGCGGATGCCGCTGCGGCGCAGCTTTTCCACCATCCACAGTGGCGTCCGGGCCTGGGCATCGATACCTCGCAATACACGGCAGGCATACCGGGGGCAGGCTTGGGGCGCTTCCAGCTCTACTGATTGCCGCGCATCGACAGTGGCCGAAATTTCCTGAATCCGCCAGTCTTTTACCTCAGCCGAATAGATTACGCCCACATCCCGGGCAATGCCGGCCAGACTCAGACAGTCACCCCGGTCCGGGGTGAGATCAACATCGATCAGCTGATCATCCAGCTGCATGTAATTGCGCAGGTCTTCACCTACGGGCGCATCCTCGGGCAAGGGCATGATGCCGTCCGAAGAATCCGCCAGGCCCAGCTCTGCTGCGGAGCAGATCATGCCCCGGGATTCCTGCCCACGCAGCTTTGCTTTTCTGATTTTGAATTCCCCGGGCAGTACAGCACCCACGATGGCCACCGGAACTTTCATCTCCGCCACTACATTCCTTGCCCCGCAGACAATCTGTACAGGTTCGCCTTCACCGATATTCACCTGACAGACAGACAACTTGTCTGCATCAGGATGACGCTGACAGTCCAGCACCTCACCTACCACCACGCCACTGAACGCAGGAGCAGCAGGCGTCACGCCATCCACTTCCAGGCCGGCCATGCTCAGGGCATCGGCCAGTTCTTCGGTACTTGCTTGGGGGTTCACCCATTCTCGTAACCAGGCTTCACTGAATTGCATGATGCTTTACTTCCTTATGGATTGATCAGGCGAACTGGCGCAGAAAGCGCAGATCGTTTTCAAAGAACAGGCGCAGGTCATTGACACCATAACGCAGCATGGTAAGACGCTCTACACCCATGCCAAAGGCATAACCGGTATATTTTTCCGTGTCTATATCGACATGACGGAACACTTCCGGATGGATCATGCCGCAGCCCAGCACTTCCAGCCAGCCGGTGTGACTGCATACCCGGCAGCCCTCGCCGCCGCACATGACACACTCCATATCCACTTCCGCCGACGGCTCGGTGAAAGGGAAATAGGAAGGCCGGAAACGCACCTTGAGATCTTGCTCAAAAAAGGCCTTGAGAAAACTGTGCAATATGCCTTTGAGATCGGCAAAAGTGACATGCTCATCCACCATGAAACCTTCCACCTGATGGAACATGGGGGTGTGGGTGACATCCGAATCACAGCGATACACCCGCCCCGGAGCAATAACCTTCAGTGGAGGCTCCGCATCCTTCATTACCCGCACCTGTACCGGCGAAGTATGGGTGCGCAGAAGACGATGGGCATCGAAGTAGAAAGTATCATGCATGGCTCGCGCAGGATGGTGGGCTGGGATGTTCAGTGCCTCGAAGTTGTGATAGTCGTCCTCGATTTCCGGGCCTTCGGCCACAGTAAAACCAGCACTGCCGAAAATCTCCTGAATGCGCCGCATGGTGCGGGTTACCGGATGCAGGCTCCCGTTACCCACCCCTCTGCCGGGAAGGGTCACGTCGATGCGTTCCGCCGCCAAACGCGCTTCCAAAGCGGCATTCTCCAGTTCCTGCTTGCGCGTCTCCAGGGCTTGCTGCAAAACCTTCTTGGCCTTGTTGATCGCCTGACCCGCCTTTGGACGCTCTTCCTTGGAAAGCTTGCCCAGTTGCTTGAGCTGCTCGGTAAAACGCCCGGTTTTGCCCAGCCAGGCCACGCGCACTTCATCCAGGGCGCGCAGGCCGGATGCCGCCGCGACTGCGGCCAGTGCTTCTTCAGTCAGTTGTTCGAGATCCATGTGTTCACCCCAAAAAAACAGAAAGGGAAAGACCGAAAAGGCCTTTCCCCTCGTTCGCATTGTCCGCTGGTTCTGATTGCGGACCGCTATTCAGTCTGCCGCAAGGCGGCGGGAACCGATCAACTCGCGAGAGCGGCCTTGGCCTTTTCTGCGAGCTGACTAAACGCCGGCATGTCATGGACAGCAATGTCCGCCAGCATCTTGCGATCGATCTCGATACCAGCCTTGTCCAGACCGTGCATGAACTTGCTGTAGGACAGATCGTTCAGACGCGCGGCGGCATTGATGCGCTGAATCCACAGGGCGCGGAACTGACGCTTGCGCTGGCGACGGTCACGATAGGCATACTGACCTGCCTTGATGACCGCCTGCTTGGCGACGCGATAGACTTTGCTGCGCGCGCCGTAATAGCCCTTGGCTTGCTTGAGAACCTTCTTGTGGCGCTTGTGCGCCGTTACACCACGTTTTACTCGGGGCATCTTGAATCTCCTTTAACGAAACTATGAATCAGGCGTAGGGAATCATGCGGCGAGCAGCGGCCACATCGGCCTTGTGCAGCATGGCGGGTGAACGCAAATGACGCTTACGCTTGGTGCTCTTCTTGGTCAGAATATGACGGCGATGAGACTGGTTTCGCTTGAAGCCGCCGGCGGTTTTCTTGAACCGCTTGGCTGCGCCCCGGTTGGTCTTTATCTTTGGCATTTTCTTTCTCCTGTAAGTTACGGATGAATTTAGGAGTGACCCAGGCAATGCCTTTCGGCCCGGCCACTGCATTTTGTTCCCTGCCGGGAACGGGTAAAGCTATTGGAGACCTCGAAAAATTCCATGGAAGGAATTTTTCTGGTCGCAAAGAGAAAATGCGATTTCCTCTTTGTTCCCATTTTCAATCACTTGTAGTGATCGAAAATGGTGGGACATCCCTGTCCCGCTCGGGCATCTCGATTTTTGGAGATGCCCTATTTTTTGCGCGGCCCCAGCACCATGACCATCTGCCGACCTTCCATGGCCGGGCGCTGTTCGACCTGGGCGATGTCCTCCAGATCTTTTTCGATCCGGTTGAGCACATCCAGCCCCAGTTCCCTGTGGGCATGTTCACGGCCACGGAAACGCATGGTCACCTTGGCCTTGTCGCCGTTATCCAGAAAACGCCTCAAGTTGCGCAACTTGATCGCATAATCTCCGGAATCGGTACGGGGCCGGAATTTTATCTCCTTTACCTGGACCTGTTTTTGCTTCTTCTTCGCGGCCTGCTTCTGCTTCTTGGCCTCGAATACAAATTTGCCATAATCCATGATACGGCAAACCGGCGGTTCCGCGTTGGGCACGATTTCCACCAGATCAAGACCGGCGCCTGCTGCCGCGTCCAACGCTTCTTCTATGGAAACGATGCCTACCTGCTCACCCTTCTCGTCGATGAGACGCACTTCGGGAACGGTGATATCGGTATTCAACCGGTTTCTTTTGTCTTGTTTAGCTATAGCCAGGTCCTCTGTACGATTTTACTGCTCATGCCCGAAACGCCTGTCGCGTTTCAGACCCTGTTTTTCACATCTTGGTGCAATGTAGCGATGAAGTCATCGAGAGGCATCGCCCCCAGGTCTTCCCCGCCACGCTTGCGCACGGCTACGGCGCCATGTTCCATTTCCCGGTCACCCACGACCAGCAAATAAGGAATGCGCTGTAATGTGTGCTCGCGGATTTTAAAGCCGATCTTCTCGTTTCTCAAGTCAATTTGCACCCGGAAGCCCTGTTTTTTCAGCTTTTGTGTAACTTCCTCGACATAATCGGCCTGTTTGTCTGTGATATTCATCACCACCACCTGTTCCGGCGACAACCACACAGGCAGCGCGCCGGCATAGTGTTCGATGAGAATACCGATGAAACGCTCCAAAGAGCCAAGAATGGCCCGGTGCAACATGACCGGCACCTGCTTGCTGTTGTCTTCTGCAATGTAGTGCGCCCCCAGACGCTCCGGCATGGAGAAATCCAGTTGTATGGTTCCCAGCTGCCATACCCTGCCGAGACAATCCTTCAGGGAAAACTCGATCTTGGGGCCGTAGAAAGCCCCCTCTCCCGGCTGCAGTTCCCAGGCCAGATTCTTGTGATTGAGTGCGTCTTCCAGGGATTTTTCTGCCTTGTCCCAAAGCTCGTCCGCGCCCACCCGCTTTTCTGGACGGGTTGAAAGCTTGATGAGTACATCTTCAAAGCCGAAATCCCGGTACACCTCGAACAACAGGTCGATGAAAGCCGACACTTCGGACAGAATCTGATCCTCTGTGCAGAAGATGTGGGCGTCATCCTGTACGAAGTTGCGCACCCGCATGATGCCATGCAGGGTGCCTGAAGGCTCATTGCGATGACAGGAACCGAATTCCGCCAGACGCAGGGGCAGATCACGATAGCTGCGCAGACCATGGTTGTAGATCTGTACATGGGCGGGGCAATTCATGGGCTTGATGGCATAGTCCCGGTTCTCCGAGTGGGTGGTGAAAATCATGTCGCCAAACTTTTCCCAGTGGCCGGATTTCTCCCACAGGCTGCGATCGATGATCTCTGGCGTATGCACTTCCTGATAGCCGTTTTTGCGCAGTTTCCGGCGAATATATTCCTGAACGGACAAGTAGATCTGCCAACCCTTGTCATGCCAGAACACCATGCCTGGCGCTTCCTCCTGGGTATGGAACAAATCCAGCGCCTTGCCGATCTTGCGATGATCCCGCTTCTCGGCTTCTTCCAGACGATGCAGATAGGCCTTGAGTTCCTTCTTGTTACGCCAGGCCGTGCCATAGATGCGCTGCAGCATCTCGTTGCTGGAATCACCTCGCCAGTAGGCTCCCGCCAGCTTCATCAGCTTGAAAGCCTTGGGCAGCTTGCCGGTACTGGGAAGATGCGGTCCCCGGCATACGTCAAACCAGTCTCCCTGACGATAGATGCTCACCGGCTCGCCTTCGGGAATGGCGTCGATGAGCTCCACCTTATAGTGCTCACCCAGATCGGCAAAAACCTTTTTCGCCTCTTCCCGATCCCAGACTTCACGCTGAATCGGCAGATCGCGCCCCACGATCTCACGCATGCGGTCTTCGATCTTTTTCAGATCATCCGGCGAAAAAGGCTCTTTGCGGGCAAAATCATAGTAAAAACCATCTTCGATGGCAGGGCCAATGGTTACCTGGGTATCGGGATAGAGCTCCTGCACTGCCTGAGCCATGACATGGGCGGCGTCATGACGAACCAGTTCCAGCGCATCTTCATCACGATCCGTGACTATCGCCAGCTCGGCATCCTCATCGAGGATCGTGGAAGCGTCCACCAGTTTGCCATTCACCCTGCCTGCCAGAGTGGCCTTGGCCAGGCCGGGACCAATATCGGCCGCCACGTCAGCTACGGAGACAGGATGATCGAAAGCTCTCTTGGAGCCGTCTGGAAGGGTGATTTCCGGCATGATATCTTTCCTCAGCGGTGAGCCCGAAAAACAGGGAAACCCGTGTACATATGCGACCGGAATGTCCCACTATTAATCACCATAAGCGGGATGTCTGGTCGAACGAAAAAAGCCGGTGCTTGCAAGCACCGGCCTTGTCCGTCGGCGCCCGTGAAGACGCCATCACAGCGCCACCTGTCAGTGGGTAGTGATTTCGATACGACGGTTCTGTGCGCGACCCTCTTTGGTCTTGTTGCTGGCGATGGGGCTGGTTTCGCCCATGCCCTTGACGCTGATGGAATCGATACCCAGAGACTCCAGATAGTCAGCCGCAGCCTGGGCGCGACGCACGGACAGCTTCATATTGTAGTCTTCAGGACCCGTGCTGTCAGTATGACCGATTACGGTCACGGACTCATGACCGGGGCTGGCCTTGACCTTTTCAGCAAAGCTCTCCAGAGCACTCTTCATCTCGGGCTTGAGAACCGCACTGTCAAAGTCGAACTCTTCGACTACCAGGTTGATGGTCAGGTTCTCGACGATTTGGCAACCGTCGGCATCCACGGTAGCGCCTGCAGCGGTGTTGGGGCATTTGTCACGGCTGTTGGGCACGCCGTCATTGTCATCGTCGCCATCAACAGGAACAGGCTCTGCCTTGACTTCTTCCTTGGCAATGGTGTCACCGCATTTTTCGATCAGCGTCTTGACTCCGCCCTTGGACTGCCAGCACTCGCCATACGCGTTGGTTACGACGGATTTTTCAGCATCCATTGCGTAAGCGCGCATGGGATCCTCGGCAGAGGCTACGGAAGAACCCAGAATCAGGCCCACAGCCGCCGCAACCGTGGCGATTTTCTTGTTTGAATCGAACATCTTGTCTTTCTCCTGAAATGTAGACATTTACAATTTTATCGGGCTGGATCGCCCACCCCAAACTATCAATCCTTTTCCAGCCTTCTCCCTTCAGGAGACAGCCAGTCAGAGCATACTTGTTGCAGTATAGCGAATATCCGGGGAATTGTACAAATCCAACAGTGTAAAAACACCAAAAATCCGATATCCGGAAAACTTTCCTACCTGCGCTTACACAATATGACCTTTCTCTCCCCGAGCTGGAACCCTACAGGTGAAACCAAGCACCATGCCGACGGCAAATTGCCATGGCTGGAGGATGCTGCTATAAACATAACCTTGTCAGAACAGCATCGTCGGAACTCTTGGCCCGGCAAACCATCTAAGCAATTGATACGGAAAAAATAAATTCCAGGATGGCGGCTTCGTCTTTACAAAATAGCCGTCACTCAATTTCAAAATCACAGAGAGGATCGAGAACCAAAATGAACAATATTTACGAACAGGCTGTCAGTCGATCGAGCCAACAGACCTTTGCCACCAACAAGGTAATCAGGAACACCTACATGCTGTTGTCGGCCACGCTGCTATTCAGCGGCTTGATGGCCATGTTGTCCGTTTACCTTGCGGTTCCCTTTTGGACCTACACGGCATCCGTATTGGTTGCCATGCTCATGGGCATGTTTGTATTGCCGCGTACTGCGGACAGCTCCGCCGGCCTGGGAGTGATATTTGCCATTACCGGCCTCATGGGGTTTGGACTGGGCGCGGTCATCAGCCTGTACCTTCAGTTGCCCAATGGTCCCCAGACCGTCGCCCTGGCTCTGGGCGGTACCGGCGTAATCTTCCTCGGTCTGTCCGGTTATGCTCTGAGCAGCCGTCGTGATTTCAGTTTCATGGGCGGCTTCATTTTCGCCGGCATGATGGTATTGCTGGTGGCCATGCTGGCAAACATCTTCCTGCAGATTCCCGCCCTGCAGCTCGCGGTCGCCGCCGGCTTCATCCTGCTCATGAGCGGTTTCATCCTGTTTCAGACCAGCCAGATGATTCATGGAGGAGAAACCAACTATATCCATGCCACCTACGGTCTGTATCTGTCCATCTTCAATATCTTCATCAGTCTGTTGCAGATTCTGGGAATCTTTGGCGACGAATGACGAAAAGCTCGCAGAAAGCCCCGGAGATCCGGGGCTTTTTTCTGTCTGGAGGATTTGAAACATGAATATCTGGCTGCAGATCGGCATGGGCATCACCCTTGTTCTGATGCTAATCTACATGTACCCGGCAGCGAAACACTGGCTGGAAAACTCGCCCAAAGCGGAAAAAGGCGACTGGCAGGCAGTTATCGTACCACTGCTACTGGTGGTGGGCTTTGTTATCCTGCTGATCATGCTGGTCAAACACTGATAGCGTATCTGTGAGGGATTCGCACGACATCAGGGTTTCCCTGAACCCTGGAGCCTCTCCATCCCCCCCATATAGGGGCGCAATACTTGCGGGATCAGCACACTGCCGTCTTCCTGCTGATAATTCTCCAGCACGGCAACCAAAGTTCTCCCCACAGCCAGGCCGGAACCGTTTACCGTGTGCAAAAGCTCTGGTTTGCCCGTATCCGGGTTGCGCCAGCGCGCCTGCATGCGCCTGGCCTGGAAATCCAGGAAATTCGAGCAGGAGGAGATCTCACGATACCTGCCCTGCCCCGGCAGCCAGACTTCCAGGTCATAGGTTTTTGCCGAACTGAATCCCAGATCGCCGGTACAGAGCGTAACCACCCGATAGGGCAGATCCAGTTTCTGCAGTACTTTCTCCGCGTGCCCTGTCAGCTCTTCCAGGGCAGCGAAGGAATCCTCGGGACGCACCGCCTGTACCAGCTCCACCTTGTCGAACTGGTGCTGACGAATCATGCCGCGGGTGTCCTTTCCGTAAGCGCCGGCCTCGGAACGGAAACAGGGGGTATGGGCCAGCACTTTCACTGGCAGATCCCCGGCGTCCAGGATTTCATCACGAAACAGATTGGTCAGCGGCACTTCCGCGGTAGGAATCAAATGCCAGTTGCGCTCGTCATCCAGGCGGAACAGATCTTCGGCAAACTTGGGCAATTGCCCGGTGCCATAAAGAGAGGCCTGGTTGACCATGTAGGGCACATAGGTTTCATCGTAGCCGTGTTCCGCAGTGTGCAGATCCAGCATGAATTGCGCCAGCGCCCGGTGCAAACGGGCCATGGCTCCGTGCATGACGGTGAAACGAGAACCGGTGAGCTTGGCTGCAGCGGCAAAATCCAGTCCGCCCAGTGCTTCTCCCAGATCCACGTGATCTTTCGGCTCAAAATCGAAAGACGGTGGCTCACCCCAGGCCCTTTCTTCCCGGTTGTCTTCTTCATCCTTGCCATCCGGCACGGAATCATCCGGCAGATTGGGAATGCTCAGCAGAAACTCGCGCAATTCCGCCTGCAGGGATTTCAGTTGCTCCTCGGCGGTTTTGAGTTCATCCCCCAGGCTGGCGACTTCATCCAGCAGCGGCTGAATGTCTTCTCCGGCAGCCTTGGCCTTGCCGATGCCCCTGGATAGGGTATTACGCCTGTTCTGCAATTCCTGGGTTCGCACCTGCAAGGACTTGCGGCGTGTTTCCAGATCATTGAAAGCCGCCGTATCGAGTTGGTATCCGCGGCGGGCCAGTTTGCCTGCCATCTCGTCGAGATTGCCGCGCAGAAGTCTTGCATCCAGCATGTCAGTTGCTCAGGTTGGTGCGGGCCGCCCAGTACACCAGATGGCCGGGCTCCAGCTTGGTTTTCAGATGATCGATGACCGCCCGCATCTTGTCCGGCCGGTCGAAGAATTCGATGACCACCGGCATGTCCAGGGACAAATCCAGCAGTGAGGCGGTGTGCATCTTACCCGATCGGCCAAAGCCTGCAACTCCCCGAAAGGCAGTGACGCCGGCCACCTGTTCTTCATTGTGCAGGTAATCGAGCATCTCCTTGATTCTGTGCTCGCCCTCGGTGCAGTAGATACGCACCATGATCACTTCGTCGGTCATAACTGCCTCCCGGCCATCACGCCCAGCCAGGCCGCCGCAATGCAAATCACAACGCTGCCACCGGCATTGAGCAGCGCCTTGCCGATTTCGGCTTCCTCGATGAGATTGAAGGTTTCGATGGAAAAGGTGGAAAAGGTGGTAAAGGCGCCGAGAAAGCCAATGAGCAGAAAAGCGCGCAATTCCGGCCCCGTACTCAAGCGTTCGAGAAACAGGATATACAGCAGCCCCATGACAAAAGAACCGAGCAGGTTCACCATCAGGGTTCCCCAGGGAAACGCCCGTCCCAGCCATGCATAGGTAGCAGTGGACACCCAGAAGCGCATCAACGCGCCAAACGCGCCTCCCGCAGCAATGGCCAGTGTCTGCATCATCGATTTTTCCTGCCGCCAAAAAACACTATTCTACCTCTTTCCCCGCAGCCGCATCATCCAGCTCCTGAAGGCGCGCCAGCTTTTCCCTGATACGGATTTCCAGCCCCCGGGGAACCGGTTGGTAATAACGCCTTGGCGCCAACTCGTCCGGAAAATAGTTTTCCCCGGCGGCATAGGCTTCAGGTTCGTCATGAGCATAGCGATAATTTTTTCCGTATCCCAGTTCCTTCATGAGCCGGGTGGGCGCATTGCGCAAATGCACGGGCACTTCCGTGGAGCCTGTCTGCCGGGCATCCTTCATGGCCGTTTTGAACGCAGTATAGACAGCATTGCTCTTGGCCGCGCAAGCCAGATACAGTACCGCCTGGGCAATCGCCAGCTCCCCTTCGGGACTGCCCAGCCTTTCCTGCACCTGCCAGGCATTCAGGGCGATCTCCAGCGCACGGGGATCAGCATTGCCGATATCTTCCGAAGCCATGCGCACCACCCGGCGGGCTACGTAGAGAGGGTCGCAACCGCCATCCAGCATGCGGCACAGCCAGTACAGCGCCGCATCCGGACTGGAACCGCGCACGGACTTGTGCAGGGCGGAAATCTGGTCGTAAAAGACCTCCCCGCCCTTGTCGAAGCGTCGCGTCTGCCCCGCGCATACTTCCTTGATGACGCTTGCGGGAATCCTCCCCTGTTGTGCAAGGCCGGCGGCGCTTTCGAGCAGATTGAGCGCGCGCCGCGCATCTCCATCGGCAGCCCGGGCAATCTGTTCCAGGTCTTCAGCGCTGACATCCAGCTGCTGTTCTCCCAGGCCTCTTTCCCTGTCCTCCAGGGCATGATGCAATACCGCCATCAGGTCGTCGGTGCCAAGGGACTTGAGCACATAGACGCGCGCCCGGGACAACAGCGCGTTGTTCAGTTCGAAGGAGGGATTTTCCGTGGTCGCTCCCACGAACAGAAAAGTACCGTCTTCCACATGGGGAAGGAAAGCATCCTGCTGACTCTTGTTGAAACGATGCACTTCGTCGATGAACAGCACCGTTCCCCGTCCCGTTTCCGCCTGGACTTGCCGGGCCTGTTCCACCGCCGCGCGAATATCCTTCACCCCGGCAAGAACCGCCGACAGGGTATGAAACGCATGACCCGAGGTATTCGCAAGAAGCCTTGCCAGGGTGGTTTTTCCCGTGCCCGGGGGACCCCAGAAGATCATCGAATGAAGCCGATTGTTTTCTATGGCCATGCGCAGAGGCTTGTCCGGCCCCAGAATATGGGTCTGCCCCTGATATTCATCCAGACTGCGGGGACGCATGCGATCCGCCAGTGGCCTCCCGGCCATCTCCTCGGTGGCAAACAGATCCCCGGTTTTCATTGATCCAGAATGTCGTAGCCTGGTGGCGGCACAAACTTGAACAGACTGTCATGCAATTCAGGATTGCGTTGCACCTTGAAGAAATCGAAGCGCGTAACCTGGCCAAAACGATCCGCCATTTCCATTCGCGAAAGGCGGTCACCTTCGAAAGCCAGCAGAATCTGCTCGAACTGACTGTCATCGGCGCGGGGACGCAGACGCAACCAGCTCAGCCCCATGCGCTCACCCAATTCCTTCACCAGAAAATCCCTGTCCAGATCGAATTCAGAGGCAAAAAGCCCGGCAGGCGTGCCTTCCAGGGCTGCCTTCTGGGAGCGCTGGCTGACCTGTTCGAGATCTTCTTCCACCAGCCAGATGGTTTTGCCATCGGCGATGATATAGCGAGGATACTCGCCTTCATACACCCAGCGAAACCGGTCTGGGCGGGAAAGATAAAATACGCCCTGGCTGTGGGAAACCTGATTGGTTTCCGTGTCAATGACTTCCTGAGAAAACTCGGCGCGCAGGGTCTTGAGTCCGTCCAGAAAACGCTCCAAATGGGCGCGGGCGCCGTCGTCGGCGAACAGATTGCCGCTGGACATCAGCAGCAGTAAATATACGAAAAATTTCAAACTCAGTCCTCTACCGGAGGCGGCGCCAGCACTTCCCGGTTGCCTTTGCCGTCTGGTGTACTGACAATGCCGATTCTTTCCATTTCCTCGATGAGCCGCGCAGCACGGTTGTAACCGATCTTCAGCCGCCGCTGCACGCCGGAGATGGAACCCCGGCGACTCTCGGTAACGATCTTTACCGCCTCGTCAAACAAGGGGTCGGCATCTTCCGCGTCCACCCCGGCTGCCTCGGCAGATAGACCCGGAATGGCCTCGGTTGGTTCCTGTACGATCTCATCCAGGTAATTGGGTTGCCCCGCCTGCTTGAGAAAACTCACCACCCGATGCACCTCATCATCAGAAACAAAGGCCCCATGGGTACGCTGGGGAATGGACGTGCCCGGTGGCAGATACAACATGTCGCCATGACCGAGCAGATGTTCCGCCCCCATCTGGTCGAGAATGGTGCGCGAATCGATACGGGAAGATACCTGGAAAGCCACCCGTGTGGGAATATTCGCCTTGATCAGGCCGGTGATGACATCCACGGACGGACGCTGGGTAGCCAGCAACAGGTGAATGCCCGCCGCCCGGGCCTTCTGCGCCAGACGGGCGATGAGTTCTTCCACTTTCTTGCCCACCACCATCATCATGTCCGCCAGCTCGTCGATAACCACCACGATATAGGGCATGTGAACGAGCGCTGGCGGCTCTGTGGGCTCATCTTCCGTGAGGCCGGTGGGATCCGGTTTCCACAAGGGATCGGGAATGCTTTCTCCAGCCTTTTCCGCATCTCTGATCTTCTTGTTGTAACCGCCAATGCCACGCACCCCGAGAGCGGCCATGAGACGGTAGCGGCGTTCCATTTCCCCTACACACCAACGCAAGGCGTTGGCCGCTTCCTTCATGTCCGTGACCACGGGCGTGAGCAGATGTGGAATTCCCTCATACACTGAAAGTTCCAGCATCTTGGGGTCCACCATGATCAGACGCACCTCATCTGCTTTTGCCTTGTACAGCAGACTGAGAATCATGGCATTGATGGCAACCGACTTTCCTGAACCCGTGGTGCCGGCAATCAGGGCATGTGGCATCTTGGCCAGATCCGCGACCACGGGGCCGCCGGAAATGTCCTTGCCCAATACCAGGGTCAGCGGCGACCGGGATTTGTCGTAGGCTTCGGAACAAAGCACTTCGCCCAAATACACCATCTCCCTGTGCTCATTGGGAATCTCCAGACCAATGGTGGACTTGCCGGGGATGACTTCCACCACACGCACCGACAACACCGACAGGGAACGGGCCAGATCCTTGGAAAGATTGCTGATCTTGCTCGCCTTGGTTCCCGGCGCCAGTTGCAATTCAAACAGCGTCACTACCGGGCCGGGATGCACGGCAACCACTTCCACGGCAATACGGAAATCTTCCAGCTTGCGCTCCACCAGCCGGGACAAGGCTTCCAGGGCTTCCTCGGAATAGCCGTGTTCGGCATGTTGGGGCTCATCCAACAGGGAAAGAGGCGGAAGCTCGGAATTGGGCTCCGGCTGAATAAGCGTCATCTGCTTTTCCTTTTCCACGCGGATACTGGGCTTGACCTGGGTAACCTCGGTTTCGATCCGGGGCGGCTTGCGTTCCTTGATCCGCTTTTTTTCCTTCTTCAGGGATTCCGAACGCGCCTTTTTCATCTGCCGGGCGCTAGGCAGCGCGGATTCCCGGGGTTTGAACAGCGCCAACAGCCGCCGATAACCATTCAGCACCAGCCCTCCGATGACATCCATCACGGTAAACCAGGAAATGCCACTGAACAGGGAAATTCCCACCAGCAACAGGGGCAGAAGAAACAGGCTGCTGCCAACGGGACTGATGACATCCACCAGAGCGGACTCCAGAGCCTTGCCCAGAATCCCGCCCGGCCCTTCAGGCAGCGCCGTATCCGTGGTGACATGCATGGTAGCCAGGGCAGCCCCCGCCATCAGGGTGATGAGAAACCCCAGCCAGCGGAAAACCAGCAACTGATAGTCGGTTTCCTTGTCTTCCTCCCTGTCCCTGAACAGCAGCCAACCACTCCAGGCAATGATGACGGGCAGCAAATAGGCCAGATAACCAAACAGGGTCAACAGCACACTGGACAACCATGCACCCACAGGGCCACCTGCGTTTTCCGGCACCTCGCGGGCCCCGACAAACGACCAGCCCGGGTCCACCGGAGAAAAGGTCGCCAGGGAAAGAACGAAATAGGCGCTGATGGCCAGCAGCAGCAAAAAGGCGCCTTCCTTGAGCCGCTTGTTGAGGGTTTGATGCACGGAATATATAAAATCAATAGGTTATGAAAAACATTTACAGCATTTTAGCAAATATTCCCCCGGCAGGTACATTCCGTGCCTGTTGCGGACACTCTGTCACCCTGAAAGGGTATACTGAAAGCATCCTACTCACCTCTGCGGTTCCTTTCATGTTTTCTCGTCTCAGACGTTACCGCTCCCTCCGGACATTGCGGGAACACCCCCTGCCTGATCACCTGTGGCGCAAGCTCCGCCGGGAACTCTACCTGCTGCGCAACCTCGGCGTGCGCCAGGCGGTAGAACTGCGAAAACGCACCACCCTGCTTCTGCATGACAAGGCAATTCACGGAGCACAGGGCCTGGACATGAACCTGGAGATGCGCGCCGTGATTGCCGCACAAGCCTCATTGCTGTCGCTGGAACTGGATGAATCCAGCTATGACGGCTGGTCGGAAATCATCGTCTATCCCGGTGCATTCAGGGTCACAAGAACGGTCACCGATGAATTTGGCATCAGCCATGAACAGGCGGCCCCACTGAGCGGAGAATCCTGGCAGAACGGCCCCCTGGTGCTTTCCTGGGACGATGTGCATAGGGACAGCTATCACAGAACTCCGGGCAGGCATGTCATCATTCACGAATTCGCCCACAAGCTGGATGCCCTGAATGGCCGGGTAAACGGCATGCCTCCCCTCCATCCTGAAATGTCCATCGAAGACTGGAGCAAAACCCTGGGCAAGGCATACAGTCATCTTCTCGGACAACTGGAACAGGGTCGGGAATGCATCAATCCTTACGCGGCCACCAATCCGGCGGAATTTTTTGCCGTACTCAGTGAATATTTCTTTACTGCTCCGGCCACTCTCAGGCAACACTGCGAAGAAGTGTACCTTCAACTGCGCAAATACTACCGGCAGGATCCGCTCAAGCGGCAGGAATACTGATGGCTGCATCCACTGCTCAAAAAACCGGGATGCCCCTCAGTCCAGTGGATAGACGGGATGAACTTCGTCCGGATGGTAGTATTGCATCATTTTTGGCGCGAGTTCCGCCAAGGTATGCTGACGATTGTCTGCCGAGGGATGGGTGTTCAGCAATTCCGGTGGCGAACTCTTGTTGAGCTGCCCCATCTTGCGCCACAGGGAAGCCGCCGACCGCGGATCATAACCGGCCCTGGCGGCTATCTCGATGCCAATACGATCGGCTTCCGCTTCTGCTGCGCGGCTGTAAGGCAACTGAATCGCCAGGGTAGCGGCCAGTGCGGCTCCCGTGAGCGCTGCGGAACGATAACGGCTGTCATGCAAGGCAGTAGCGGAGAGCACCGCCAGCCCCATCTGGGAAGCCATGGCTACGGACATCTGTTCAGCCACGTGATTGGCCAAAGCATGGCTGATCTCGTGAGCCATGACCTGCGCCAACTCATCATCGGTGGGTTTGAGTTTTTCGATCAGCCCCGTGTATATCGCCATCTTGCCCCCGGCCATGCACCAGGCATTGACGGTTTCCGGGTCATCGATGAGCACCACTTCCCAATCCCAGCTCCTGCTCTGGGGATACATGCGCACCGCCTGGGCAATGAGCCGCCCGGTAATCTTCTTCACTCGCGCCAGCGTCTGGGGGTCATTGTTCAGCTTGCCCTTGGCGGCGTACTCCTTGAGCTTTTGCGGATAGGCCTGTTCTGAAGCCTGTGCCGCCTGGGAAGGACTGACCAGCATCAGTTGATGGCGGCCCGTAGGGCTGGTGGCGCAGGCGCCAATGAACAGGGTCAGGAGACAGGACAGAAGCAGGTTTCGAGACATGTTGAAGATTGGTTGCGGCAAACGCTCATGGGGAGATTTGCTATGATAACGCATTCAACAAACCATCTTCAAAAAGGCCGATTCTTGGAAAACAGCGCTTCCCGGCAGCGGTGGCTATCCTATGCCCGCCTCATGCGCCTGGACAAACCCATTGGCATTCTGCTGCTGCTCTGGCCCACCCTGTGGGCCTTGTGGATTGCCGCGGAAGGTCAGCCGAAACCCTGGCTGGTGGTCGTTTTTGTCGCCGGAGTGGTTCTCATGCGTTCAGCAGGCTGCGTCATCAACGATTACGCAGACAGAAACATCGATCGTCATGTAAAGCGCACCGCGCAGCGCCCCCTCACTTCCGGCAAGGTCAGTGAAAAAGAAGCCTTGTGGCTGTTTGGGTTGCTGGTCGCGCTGGCCTTCGTGCTGGTGCTCACCCTCAACAACCTGACCATTGCCCTGTCCTTCGTCGGCGCTTTCCTGGCCGCCAGCTACCCTTTCACCAAGCGCTTCACCCATCTCCCCCAGGCCTATCTGGGCGCGGCTTTCGGCTGGGCCATCCCCATGGTTTTCGCCGCCCAGAACGGCAGCATAGACCCACGTTGCTGGTGGCTGTTTCTGGCCGTACTGGTGTGGGCGCTGATCTATGACACCATGTACGCCATGGTGGATAGGGACGACGATCTGAAGATCGGCGTCAAGTCCACGGCCATTCTGTTCGGCTCCTGGGACAGGCACATCATCGGCCTCCTGCAGTTGGCTTTTTTCGCCATACTCTATCATGTGGGGCAGTTGTTTCAGCTTGGTCGCTATTATTATCTGGCGCTGGGCTTTGCCGCAGGCCTGATGCTTTATCATCAATGGCTGATCCGGCATCGCGACCGCGATCTCTGTTTCCGCGCCTTTCTCCATAATCACTGGATAGGCGTGGTGATTTTTCTCGGCATCCTCGCCAGTTACCAACTGCCATGAACGAAGAGCGGCTCCTCTTGCAGGATCAGGCCCATGTCTGGCATCCGTATTCGGCAATAGGCGCTGGCCCGGTGTTTCCCGTGGTATCCGCTGCCGGCGTGCGCCTCACCCTGGCCGACGGAAGGCGACTCATCGATGGCATGGCCTCCTGGTGGTCCGCCATTCATGGCTACAACCATCCTGTGTTGAACCAGGCCGTGAAGGATCAGTTGCAGGACATGGCCCATATAATGTTCGGCGGACTCACCCATGCTCCCGCAGTAAAGCTGGCGGACAAGCTGGTGGAGCTCTCCCCTTCCCCTCTGGAAAGCGTATTCTTCGCCGATTCCGGATCCGTGGCGGTGGAAGTGGCGATGAAAATGGCGATTCAGTACTGGCAGGCCCTGGGCCAACGCCGCTATCGCTTTCTCACAGTGGAAAACGGCTATCACGGCGACACCTTTGGCGCCATGTCGGTTTGCGACCCGGTCACGGGCATGCATGGTCTGTTTCACGGCGCGCTCAAGGAACAGCTGTTTGCTCCGCCACCTTCACCGGGTTTCGATGAAGCCTGTGACGACAGCCATCTGCTGGTGTTCGAGAATCTGCTGCAAGAGCATGCCGATGAGATTGCCGCCGTGATTCTGGAACCCGTTGTACAAGGTGCGGGAGGCATGCGTTTCTACGCACCGGGTTACCTGTCCCGGGTTCGGGAACTTTGCAATCATTACCAGGTGCTGCTCATTCTGGATGAGATCGCCACGGGCTTTGGACGCACCGGAAAGCTGTTCGCCTGTGAGCATGCAGGGATCAGCCCGGATATTCTCTGCCTGGGAAAGGCGCTCACCGGGGGATACATGACCCTGGCCGCCACCCTCACTACCCGGGAGATCAGTCAGACCATCAGTGACAAGCCGCCCGGCGTGTTCATGCACGGCCCGACTTTCATGGCCAATCCCCTGGCTTGTGCCGTGGCCAATGCCAGTATCGAGCTGCTGCTGAACAGCGCCTGGCAGGAAAATGTGGCTCGTATCCAGCGAGGCCTGGAAAAGGGGCTGGAACCCTGCCGGCGATTGCAGGGCGTGGCCGATGTGCGCGTACTGGGCGCCATCGGCGTGGTGGAACGGGAAGAACCGGTGGACATGAGCAGCATCCAGCCTGCTTTCGTGGAACAGGGCGTGTGGGTGCGCCCCTTTGGCAAACTGATCTATCTGATGCCGCCATTCATCATCCAGGATGCTGATCTTGAACATCTTTGCCGTGCGCTAACGGAAGTCATTGCCCGGCACCCATGAAGCATCCGGTCACCATCATTGCCGCAGGCAGACACAAGGCGCGGGCCGAGGCTCTTGCGGCACGCCTGAATTACCCCCTCGCCTGCTCCCTGCCGGACGAACCGGGGTTCTTCCTGGAATATGCCCATGAGCGGCTGCAGTTACGCCAAACCGGCTCCCCTGCTCCTGGCCCGGTATACGTGGATTTCTGCACCGGCAAGTCCGCCCATCGCCGCCGGCAGGGCGAAGGCCGCCGCGCGCCTCTGGCGAGAGCGGTAGGCATGAAACCCGGCATGGCGCCTCCCCGGATACTGGATGCCACAGCAGGACTGGGTAGAGACGCTTTCGTGCTTGCCACCCTGGGCTGCGAGGTGCTCATGGTGGAACAATCTCCGCTGGTTCACGCTCTTCTGGAAGACGGGCTGCGCAGGGCCGCCGGGGAACCTGGCCTGGAACAGATCATTGCGCGCATGTCGCTGATTTTGGGCAATGCCGTGGAGCTGCTCGAATCCATGCAGCCCCTTCCCCGGCCGGACTGTATCTATCTTGACCCCATGTATCCGCACAAGGGCAAGACGGCTCTGGCCAAGAAGGAGATGCGCACCCTGCAACAACTGCTCGGGGCCGACCGGCAGGGCGCCGAGCTGCTGACGGCCGCCCGGCGCAAGGCTGGCCGCAGGGTCGCGGTCAAACGCCCGGCGCGGGCAGATTTCCTGGGACAGCGCAAGCCGGATTTTCAGATTCGCAGCCCAAAAACCCGTTACGACATCTATCTTCCCTCCTCCGCTTCGGCGATACAGAGAAATACCTCCATTACCGATGGCTGACCGGGAGTCTTCAGCCATCCGGGTGAAAACACAGGCGCCCAACATCAGAATCCGAGTTGCTTCATGTTTTCTACTGCTCGCTCAAGGCGGTTTCAAAGGCGCAACAGCACAACTCCATCACCTGCGCTGCTTGAAGGAGAAACCCTTCGTAAGGTATACTAATTAGCTTTCCATGATCTACTGATATACCAGTCCAAGGCCCTATACATGTCAGAAAAATCCGGTAATTCCCTGCCCATCAAACAACTTGTTACCGCTGCCATTTTTGTTCTCATTGCCATTGGTCTGGCCATGGTGAGTCCAAGCACGGAGATTGCCTGGGTAGTTTCCATTCTGGTTCTGACCATCTACCTTTTTGCTTTCGAGATCGTGGATGTGGATGTGGCGGCTGTTTCCATCATGGTATTACTGGGGCTGACCTCACTGCTGGCGCCACTTATGGGGCTGGAAAAGGGCCTGGTGGACAATCAGCATCTTTTCGATGGCTTCGGCAGTAACGCGGTCATGTCCATCATCGCGGTCATGATCATCGGCGCCGGCCTGGACAAGACCGGCCTCATGTCCAAGGTTGCTGCTTTCATTCTCAAGGTAGGCGGCACCACGGAAAAACGCATCATCCCCATCATTTCCGGCACTGTGGCCTTCATTTCCTCTTTCATGCAGAATGTGGGAGCCGCCGCCTTGTTCCTGCCGGTGGTCTCACGAATTTCCGCCCGCTCCGGCATCCCCCTGTCCCGGCTTCTCATGCCCATGGGCTTTTGCGCCATTCTTGGCGGCACCGTGACCATGGTGGGCTCATCGCCGCTGATACTGCTGAATGATCTTCTGGCTACTTCCAACCAGACATTGCCACCCGATCAGCAGATGCAGGCCTGGGGGCTGTTTTCAGTCACCCCAGTGGGAGTGGTGTTGATCATAACGGGCATATTGTATTTTGTTGTAGCCGGCCGCTTTGTTCTTCCCACTACTTCGACGGATCAGGACAGCAGTTCCACTACTGCGTCCAGTACCATGGATTACCTGCACAATACCTACGGCATCGATTATGCCCTGTACGAAGTGGTGGTGCCCGAAACCAGTCCACTGATCGGCAAAAAGCTGGATGATGTGGAAACCAGCTACCGCATCCGCATTATTGCCAGCAAAAGAAGCGGCCAGGAAACCCGGGTCGGCCCCAACACCATTGCCCGGGACACGGAATTTGAAGCGGGCATGGTTCTGGGTATCGTTGCCGCCCCTGAACATCTCGATCATTTCGTTGAAAAATATGATCTGAAAAAGCGTGATTCCCTGCGAACCTTTGCCGAATCCCTGGCGGCAACCAAGGCGGGTATTGCTGAAATCGTCATTCCGCCTGGCTCCAACCTCGTCGGCAAGAGCGCCCGCGATGTATGGATGCGCAAGGTTTACGGAATTGCCATGGTTGCCCTGCATCGCAATGGTGAGACCCTGGGCGAAGGCGACAACATCCGCGACCTGCCTCTGCAGGCCGGCGATACCCTGGTTGTACATACCGCCTGGGACAATCTCACACGATTGAAAAAAGACCGCAATTTCGTGGTGGTCACCACGGAATTTCCCCAGGAAGAAGAGCGTCCACACAAACTGGGATGGGCTGCCGTGTTCTTCACTATCGCCCTGTCCCTGGTGCTGTTCACTGATCTGCGTCTGTCCGTGGCGCTTCTCACCGGGGCAGTGGGCATGGTGCTTTCCGGCGTGTTGAAAATTGAGGAAGCCTATGAAGCAGTTTCCTGGAAAACCGTCTTTCTGTTGGCATCCCTGATTCCCCTTGGCCTGGCGGTGGAAACTTCCGGCACTGCCCGCTGGATCGCCGAACAAACCCTGTCCGTGGTTGGCCATATGCCGATCTGGGTCATTCAGTTTGCTGTTGCTGCGCTGGCTACTTTCTTTACCCTGGTCATGTCCAACGTCGGGGCTACAGTCTTGCTGGTGCCGCTGGCGGTAAACATTGCTCTGGGCATAGAAGGCGCCAACCCAGCGGTGTTTGCCCTGACCGTTGCCATTGCCACGTCCAATTCCTTCCTGATTCCCACCCACCAGGTAAACGCGCTGATCATGGGACCGGGGGGCTACAAGGTCAAGGATTTCATGCGAGCCGGGGGGGTCATGACCATCCTGTTCCTGATCGTAGCCATTTTCATGATGAACCTCATATTCTGATGCCAATGAACTTCACCCAACGAATCAAAACATTTCTGCCTTTCCTCCAATGGTGGGAAATGGTTACTCCGGAAACCCTGAAAAGGGACTTTATGGCCGGACTGACCGGCGCCATCATTGTGCTTCCTCAAGGCATTGCCTTTGCAACCATCGCGGGTTTGCCACCGGAATATGGCCTGTACACTGCCATGGTTACGCCGATCATTGCGGCCTTGTTCGGCTCGTCCCGGCATCTCATATCCGGGCCTACGACAGCCATATCCATAGTGGTCTTCTCTTCCATCAGTCGCTATGCCGAACCGGGCTCACCGGAATTCATCCAGATGGCACTGACATTGACCTTTATCGCTGGAGCCTATGAGTTTGGCTTTGGCCTGGCACGACTGGGAACTTTGGTGAACTTCGTTTCGCATACTGTAGTGGTGGGCTTTACCGCAGGTGCGGCGATTCTCATTGCCACCAGCCAGGTCAAGCACGTACTGGGCGTGCATATACCCAGAGGAGAATCATTCGCCAATACCTGGCTGGATATATTCCATAACATTGGGGATATCAACTGGTATGTATTCATCATCGCGATGACCACCTTGGTTACTGCAATCCTTGTTCGGAAGATCTCCCCAAAACTGCCTCATCTGCTCATAGCCCTGGTCGTGGGCAGCCTGGTTGCGCTGGTACTTGGCGCAGCAGAACACGGCGTCACTCTGGTACCCCAGATACCATCGCATTTACCTCCTTTGTCCAAACCTGATCTTTCACTTTCCACGATCCAGGAACTGGCCCCTGAAGCCTTTGCGGTAGCACTCCTGGCATTGATAGAAGCCGTATCCATCTCTCGTGCCGTTGCTACGAAATCACACCAGATGATCGATTCCAATCAGGAGTTCATCGGACAGGGCCTGTCCAATATGGTGGGCAGTTTCTTCTCCAGTTATGCCGGCTCTGGTTCTTTTACACGTTCCGGAATCAATTATACAGCTGGTGCAGTTACTCCCATGTCAGCGATTTTTGCAGCTGTGCTGCTGATGCTAATCGTATTGTTGATTGCTCCACTTACCGCCTACATTCCAGTTGCTGCCATGGGGGGTGTAATTCTTTTGGTGGCATGGAATCTTATCGAATTTCATCAGATCAAAGTGTTGGTAAAGGCCAGTGCTGCAGAAACCGGCATTCTTCTCACCACTTTTTTTGCCACCCTGTTTCTTGAACTGGAATTTGCCATCTATATGGGCGTACTGCTTTCCCTGGTCATTTTCCTCAACAGAACATCCCATCCGGATATAGTTACCCTGGCTCCGGACAGGGACAACGCCAAGAGCAAGTTGATCAATATCGAGACCAAACCCGTAGCCCAGTGTCCACAGATAAAGATATTGCGCATAGACATGTCCATTTATTTTGGATCTGTCAACCATATCGAAGCGAAGCTGATGGATATCTCGGAAAAGCAGGGCATCAAACATATTCTCCTGGTGCTTTCCGGCGTAAATTTCATCGACGTGGCTGGCGCTGAAATGCTTGTACATCAGGCTCATTCCCTGCAGGAAAAAGGCGGCAACCTCTATTTTTGCGGCATGAAGGCAAAAGTCTGGCAATTCATGGCTCAGGGCGGCTTCATACGTGAAATTGGTCCGGCCCAGTTCTTTGAAACCAAACCCGAAGCAATTGCCGGAATCTACACACGCCTGGACAAGCAACGTTGCGAAACCTGTGTCACGCGTATATTCCGGGAATGCCTGGAACCGGACAAAGACAAGCCGTAAAAATTGAGATTCCCAACCGGTTGTTGAAACCCTGTCTTCTTTCATGCGAGCATCCGGGGAGAAACCCCCTCCGGAAAACACATGCACCCGATTACCAGCAAGGCTCTCAGCGAACTTTTCAGCCATGGATCACGCTGGCTGGCCAATCTGCGCCGCGCCAAGACGGTCAGGAAGCAGGAATCCAAACAGGCCCTGAGACAAGTCATCACCGCAGCACGGGAAACTGCTGTCTATATTCGGCAACTGAATGATACCGGCTCGCGGGATCACCGCATGGAGCGTCATCTGTCCCTGTTGTGGACAGAACTCGGGTTCAGTCTCGAAGATCTGGGGCTGGAAAAACTGGCCAAGCGCTGCCAGATCAAGGGAAAACACTGGGCTGATCCCAAACATTACGACAGCGAGTTTCTGCAAAAATCCGATTCCAGTCTGGAAAGAATGGAAAAACTGGCCAAAGAAATGTTGGCGGATATATCCCGCTGATTTCTGCAAGCTTCACTCCCCGCCCTCCTTATCAGGATAATGGCAGCTGCTCCACCAGATCGCCCCGGGAGTATAACGTGACCCACCTCACATTATCCGCATGCAAATGCGGATTTGCCTCCGATCTTCATTAAGTGCCGCTCCCCGGTGCCGATGCACAAGACGTGAAAGAAACGACGCAGCAACAAGCTGCACCCTCATGTCATGTTGCAGGAGACTACAATGAAGAGATATATGCTGCTACCAGGCATTCTGGCCCTGGTAATGAGTACGGATACACTGATGGCGCAAGCCGGCGACGCTACTGCTACGGGATCTGCACCGGCTCCGGCGACAAACGAAAATTCAGGTGCTGACGGCACTCCGGATCAGGCCTCGCTTGCCTTCACGCCCTCCCCCCTCCCTTATGTGGACAGCAATGCCGGTGGCGATGGCGGCCCGGCAGATGGCGGCGCTGTAGACGCTACCGAAACAGATAGTGACGGTATTGCCGTAATGCCACCGTCCGGCGATGACAGCCAGGTCAATGCAGATGATACGCAGGACATGACAGATAGCACAGGCAGTGATGCTGGCAGCAATGACGCTGACAACAGCCTGCTGACGCAGATGCCACCGGATGCACAACCTCCACAGGGAAGCGATGACTCAACCGGCACTCCGGGAACTCCGGACGACACTGATGATGCACATATGACCGACGGCAATACCGGCAGTGATGCCGACGGCAGTCTGCTGAGTCAAATGCCACCGGACAGTCAACCGCCAACGGATATCGACAACGATCCGAACGCAAACCCCAAAACCACCCTGGTCACTCAACTGCCTTACACCATCAAACAGCCAGGCAGTTACTCCATTGCGCCAAAAGCGGTCTATAACTATCTGTGGCGACAGAACGACCTGCCCTCAGCAATACCGACCATGATCACCCTGGCTCTGGATTCTGACGGCTTTTCCTCCGGCCCCGGTGTCAGCATCAGCATTGACTTCAATGGTGCGGTGATATCCGATTGTCTTGGAACATGCAACGAGCTGGCTCTGTTCGGCACCACAAACGGATATCCGCAAACCAACAGTGAGAACATCACCATCAAGAATCTCACCATAAATCGCGGAGACGTCAATGTGTACGACCCAGGCTATCAGGTCATACGGGGAAGAACCCAATATCTGACCCTGATCAATGTAAACCGTGGCGGGACAAACCTGGAAGTAAGCAAGTCCGATGCTGTCTACCAGACAACCATCTTCAATTCGGTCATTTCCGAAAAAGGCGCAACGCCATCCATTGACCAGTATCGCGGTTGCCTGACTGCAATCGACAGTCGCTTCGAAAACAAGGAGATCAGAATCTCGGATGCAAGCAACGATACCTTGTGCGATTTTCATCGTTTCGACCAGACCATGGTGAGCGATACCGTTGCTTATGACAAACTGGATCGCCCTTTCCGCATCACCAATGGTTACATAGACAACTCGGAATTCAACAATGTCATCGTGGATATGAATACTTCTCACGACTTCCATATTGATACCGGCGGACAACCTACGCCCATCGATGCAGCTGAATCCCTGTGCACCGGAGAATGCGGCATCATCGATGAAAACGGTGTTCTGCACTGGGGCTTTCAGGGAAACGAGGCGCTCTGGCTGGCAAACAAGCGAAGCGAATAAGCAGCCATCTTCCACCTGACGGAAAACCGGCTCCCATTGGGCCGGTTTTTCTGTCAGAACCTCAGAGCAAACGCCAGGACAGCACCTCTCCCGCTCCGAGAGGAACCAGTTCCTGTTTGCCAAAGCGGAGTATTTCAGGAACCTTCCATGCTTCACGCATCAGGCTAATACGATCCGTGTTGCGTGGCAGTCCGTAAAAATCCGCACCATGGAAAGACGCAAACCCTTCCAGCCTGTCCAGCGCTCCCGCCTCGTCAAACACCTGGGCATAGAACTCGATGGCGGCATGGGCGCTGTACATCCCCGCGCAACCACAAGCGCTCTCCTTGGCGGTACGGGGATGCGGGGCGCTGTCAGTACCAAGGAAGAAACGCGGATCACCACTGGTGGCGGCACTGACCAGAGCCTGACGATGCTCTTCACGCTTTAGCACCGGCAGACAATAATGATGCGGATTGATACCCCCCTGAAAAATCGCATTGCGATTCATCATAAGATGTTGCGGAGTAATGGTGGCGCCCAGGCGTTCCGGCGTCTGCCGCACCAGGTCCACCGCATCAGCAGTGGTGATATGTTCGAAAACAATCTTCAGGGCAGGAATCCTGGCAAGCAATGGCAACAATACTCGCTCAATGAACACCGCTTCCCGGTCGAATACATCCACTGCAGGATCCGTGATCTCCCCATGCACCAGTAAAGGCAAGCCCTCCTCCGCCATGCTCTCCAATACCGCGTGAACAGCCTGGATATCCGTTACTCCCGAATCGGAATTGGTGGTGGCGCCAGCCGGATAGTATTTCACTGCATGAATGAAGCCGGATCGTCTGGCCTTGCGTATTTCCTCTGGAGTCGTGTTGTCCGTGAGGTACAGGGTCATGAGCGGTTCAAAATCCGACCTTGCCGGCAGAGCATCCAGGATGCGCTGGCGGTAGTCTCGCGCCTGCTCCACCGTAGTCACGGGAGGCTTGAGATTGGGCATGACAATAGCCCGCCCGAAACGGGCCGCTGTATGAGGCAGAATATCGGCCAGCACATCGCCATCACGCAGATGCAAATGCCAGTCGTCCGGACGGACAAGACTGATTTTTTCACTCATGGACATGGTTATCCCGAATATTGGTCTTGCCCCATTCTACCGCGAATTCCCATGTATGCCTGAGCCAGATGAAGGGCATCTCGAAAAATCGAGATGCCCGAGTGGGGCAGGGATGTCCCACCATTTTCGATCACCACAAGTGATTGAAAATGTGTGCAAAGAGGAAATCGCCTTTTCTCTTTGCGACGAGAAAAATTCCATCCAAGGAATTTTTCGAGATCCCCTGAAGTACAGACTGCGAAACCCTGTTACTCGGGTATCACCAATGAATATCCCGTTTGTTACGGACTCGGTGAGAACCCATGACGGATTCAGGGCTTATCGAGGGAATTGTCCCCGATAAAAAAGGCGCAACACCTGATAAAGATGTTGCGCCTGATCCCTTGGGGATCGTTGGGGGTAAATCAGCCTACCTTGACCTCGATCTTGCGCGGCTTGTGCTCTTCCCGTTTGGGAATGCGCAATGTCAGCACACCATGATTGAGGCTGGCCTCTACCTTGTCGGTGTCCATCTCGCTGCTCAGGGTAAAGCTGCGCTGATAATGAGTGGCTCGCACGTCGGCGTAGAGAGGCTCCATGCCTTCCGGCACGGGGATCTGCGCGTCTCCGTCTATGGTCAGGGTTTCACCTTCCACCTTTACATTCAGCCGGTCCCGGGAAATACCGGGCATGTCGGCGTGCAGGGTGATGCCACTTTCATCCTCGAAGATGTCCACCGCCGGGCGAATGCTCGGCTCACTCTGCTTGGCCACGGGCTTGATGTCAGTTTCGTTCTTGGTTGCCAATTCAGTCTTGTCAGTCATCGCTCTTACCTCCCGACTCTCAGTTGACCTTGATCTGCCGCGGTTTGCTGGATTCCTTGCGCTGCAGCCTTACATGCAGCACCCCGTCCTTGTAGTTGGCATCCACTTTTTCCGCATCGATGTCATCTGGCAGACTGAAAGTACGACGGAATTCCCCATCGAAACGTTCCTTGCGATAGTAGCTTGCGCCTTCCTCGCGGATGACCCGGCGCTCACCTGCCACACTGAGAACATTGTTCTGGATGGAAATATCCCAAGACTCGGGATTGACGCCAGGCGCAAAGAAGTACACATCCACTTCATCTGCGGTCGTACCCACATTCACCGGCGGAAACCCGGTATTGGAAGAGCGAATGCCATTCGCCCAGGGAGTGGAGCCGAAGACCTCTTCCATCTCCCGCTGAATACGCTGCAGTTCATTGAACAAACCTGTAGTTCCGAACATATCAGTACCTCCTGAACTCTGTATTCTTTCTACACCCAAGGACATAGGGGCAACAGATATTTTTTCAAGAAAAAATTACAGGCTGGAGACATCTGGCATCGAGAATCAGGATTCCAGCCGGGCCAGGCGCCGGCGCAGATCCTCTATTTCATCGAGAAGATCCAGAACCAGGGCCGCCCCGGCAAGATTAACCCCCAGATCCTGCTGCAAATGGCGGGTGGTGCGGGCACGACGCAATGCGGGGGCGCTGAACTGCCAATGGCGGATATCACTTCCATCTGGCTCCAGGATTCCCTCTTCCACAAGAGAAACAACCCATTCCGCATGAGCAGAGCAGGCCCGGCTGAGCTCCGCCATACTCAAAAAACAATCATCATCCAGAAGAACACCACTGAGTATCTCATCATTCATTGCTTACACTCCCAGAGCCGCACGAGGATTGAAGGCCAGCTCCTTCTCCATCTGACGATAGAGTTCCTTGGCCTTGTCTGAATCTGCCGGAGGCACCATGACCTTCAGTTCCACATAGAAATCACCGGGCTTCCTGGCCGGAATACCCTTGCCCTTGAGGCGCATTTTCTTGCCCGTATTGGAACCTGGCGGAATCTTCAGATCGAGCTTGCCAGCCGGAGTGGGCAGCTTGATTTTCCCTCCCAGCGCCGCTTCCCAGGGCGCCACGGGAAGATCCAGATAGACATCCCGCCCCTCGACCTTGTAGAACGGATGCTGCCTGAATTCGATTTCAAGATAGAGATCACCATTGCCGCCCTGCCCCATTCCAGGCGCGCCCTGACCGGCCAGCCTTATCTGCTGCCCCTGCCGCACTCCTTTGGGGATACGCACATTGAGCGTCCGCTTTTTCGTGATCACATGGCCACTGGCATCCACCTCCGGAACCTGCAGGGTAATGCTGCGAGTCGCACCATGGTAGGCATCTTCGAGGTCGATTAGCACCTTGGCATGATGATCCTGGCCCCGCATGTGAAAGCCGCCTCCCGCACCCGAGGCTGCGCCAGCATGACTGCCCGCACGCGCACCAAACAGGGATTCGAAGAAATCACTGTAGGCATCGGCGCCCGCTCCGCCGGTATAGCCGCCACCACTGAATTCAAAACCGGCGTCCCAGTCCGGCGGCGGGTTGAAATCCTGCCCCGCCTTCCAGTTCTTGCCTAGCTGGTCGTAGGCGGCGCGTTTCTCCGGATCCTTGAGCACTTCATAAGCTTCACCCAGTTGCTTGAATTTTTCTTCAGCATCTTTTTCCTTGCTGACATCCGGGTGATACTTTCTCGCCAGCTTGCGATAGGCACGCTTGATCTCATCCTGGGTGGCATCCCGGTTTACGCCCATTATCTTGTAATAATCTTCGAACTCCACGTTCCGCTCCTCAAATCAGCTAGCCCGCATATTTCACCAGAACGCGCAAAATGTGGGCTTTTTACCATGAATTACAGCATGTTGCGTGACGATTATGCTGGATACAGTTCGTACCTGTCATGCTATCCGGTTTTTCCCGGGATCTTTTCACCCAGCTTGCCCGAACGCCCTGCAAGTC
>Ga0256841_1000276_pt1 | contig 56200 bp, 48 predicted proteins | sample 356308metaG_FD_185971 | JGI IMG/M metagenome (GOLD analysis project Ga0256841, IMG submission 185971) | Hydrothermal vent microbial communities from Mid Atlantic Ridge, Atlantic Ocean - 356-308 | ecosystem: Environmental > Aquatic > Marine > Hydrothermal vents | place: Atlantic Ocean: Mid... | reverse complement strand
ATGAGCTTTGACGACATCATAGACCGCCGCAACACCCATTGTGCCAAATGGGACGTGATGGAGCCACTATACGGTGTGCCCCTGAAAGACGGTATCGCCATGTGGGTCGCCGATATGGATTTCCGCGCGCCCGATTGTATTCAGGACGCGGTGCAGAAAATGCGCGATCACGGCATTTACGGCTATTACGGTGATGATGCCGCCTATCGCGCATCCATCGTCTGGTGGATGAAGAACCGGCATGGCTGGGATGTGGATCCAAAGGCCATCTTCACCACGCACGGGCTGGTCAACGGCACGGCGCTCTGTGTCGATGCCTTTACCGAAAAGGGTGACGGCGTGGTGCTGTTCACCCCGGTCTATCATGCCTTTGCCAGGGTGATTAAGGCCGCGGGCCGCAAGGTGGTGGAATGCCCGCTGGTCAACAATGACGGCCGCTATGAAATGGATTTTGCCGCCTATGACCCGCTGATGACCGGCGACGAGAAAATGGTGATCCTCTGTTCGCCCCACAATCCCGGCGGGCGGATCTGGACGCAGGGTGAATTGCAGGGCGTGGCCGATTTCTGCCGCCGGCATGACCTGCTGCTGGTGTCGGATGAAATCCACCATGATCTGGTGATGCCGGGGCACAGGCACATTCCCATGCCGCTGGCGGATCCGGCCATTGCCGACCGTCTGGTGATGATGACCGCCAGCAGCAAGACCTTCAATATCGCCGGCGCCCATTCCGGCAACGTGATCATTCACGACGATGCCCTGCGGGCCAGATTCGCGGCGACAATGCTGGCGCTCGGGCTTGCGCCCAACAGTTTCGGGCTGACCATGACCGAGGCGGCCTACAGCCCCGAAGGCGCCGCCTGGGTGGATCGGCTGGTGTCCTATCTGGATGGAAACCGGCAGATGTTTGATGCCGGTATCAATGCCATTCCCGGCCTGAAATCCATGCCGCTTGAGGCAACCTATCTGGCCTGGGTCGATTTTTCCGGCACAGGAATGGCGCCCGCCGAATATACGGCCCGGGTCGAGAAGGTGGCCAAGATCGCCGCAAACCACGGCGAGACCTTCGGCACCGGCGGCGAAAATTTCCTGCGCTTCAATCTGGCCACACCGCGCGCACGGGTGCAAGAGGCACTCACCCGGCTGAAAGATGCGTTTTCGGATTTGCAATAAACCCGCCACTGTCCCGGACCCGATCCGGGACCTCTTCCATCATCACCGACGAGGCCCCGCAACACGTGCGGGGCAGCGCCGGAACCGGCCGCCCGGGCGCCACAGTCTGGCCAGGGATTTACCCATACGAAATCCATATGTTTTCCATACGCAATCCATACAGGGTTTTTCGCCACTCTCCCCCTGTCAGCGAAGCGATTTTCGCCACGAGCCTTCCAGACCTTGAACATTGGCGGTTTCCCACCATCTACCCCGCATGATCCGCCGCCTCACCCGTTTCTTGTTTATCCTTCTGCTCGGCCTGATCGCATTCATCGTCCATGATCTTTACGCCCCAAAACCACCCCCGCCCCCACGGGTTCCACTGGCCGAACAGATTGATCGTATCCTCATTGAAAAATCCGCCCGCCGCCTGACCGTGTTTCGCGATGGCGAACCAGTACGCACCTATAAAATAGCCCTCGGATTTGCCCCGGTCGGTGACAAGACACAACAGGGGGATGGCAAGACGCCCGAAGGGGTATTCACCATCAAGCGCCGCAACCCGAACAGCAAATTTCACCTGTCACTGGGCCTTGATTATCCAAAACCCGATGACACCGCCCGCGCAAAAGCGGCTGGCGTGGATCCAGGCGGTGACATCTTTATCCATGGGCAACCCAACGGATTTGGAAAACTTGCAATGATTGCAAATGATTGGACAGCGGGTTGCGTTGCCGTTTCCGATCAGGAAATCGAAGAACTCTGGCGAATCACTGCAAACGGAACACAGGTGGAAATTATCCCTTGAGGTTTACCCGTTTGGATCATCCAGCGCCCCGTGAACGGCAAAGCTTTCCAGCCCCGCATCCTGCGTGGTGATCGTGCGATAGGTTTCGTGCACACCCGCCGCGTTCAATTCTCGTGCAACCACCATCAGCGTATTGTCCGGGTGGTCCTCGCACATCTCGCGCATATGGTTCAGTTCCTGCTCGGCTACGGGCCAGGCCGCCTCCTGCGAGGGTGCCCCCCAGGCGCTGACAAAGTGGTGGGCAAGTGTGGCTATGGCCGCCTCATACTCGGCCTCTGTGATGGGTGTTACCGCAACAAATGTGGCCCGGCCGAACGTGTCCAGCCCCAGCCAGCCATTGGCAAAGGCCTGACGCGCCTTGCCTTTCAGGTCTGCCTCGGTCCAGTTGGAAAAGGCGAAACCGCCCGAGATCGCCCATTCTCCGGCCTCAGCCACCGGGTCAAAAACAAAGGTGTCGGACTCATCCAGGCGCAGGGTGCGGGCCAGTTTCACGATGTTGCCTCCAGCAGGGTCGCAAGGGGAATGATACGGGTGTCATTTCCGTTTCTGATCAGCATGTTGCCATCTTCATCCAGACCCAGAAAAAGGCCGGGTTCGGGCGTCTCCACCGGCTCGCCGATACTGTCGCATTTCTTGCACCAGGCATCGTGCAAGGGCGCCATGCCCTCCTCCTCGAACCGGTTCATCCAGACCAGCATGTGTCGGGCAAAGCTTTCGATCAGCCGGGCGGCGGTGATGTCGATGCAACCCTCATCATGCAGGGTGGTCTGATCGGGGGTGCGGCCCGGGTCCTGCACCCCGGTCGGCATGATCGGAACCGAAAGCCCAATGACCAGCCAGTCGGGGATACCGCTTGCCTCGGCCTGCGACGCGGCAACCTGCAAATGGCCGCACAGGGCCCCGTTCACCTTGAAGCGGTCAGGCCAGACAAAGTGCACCGCCAGCTCTGGCGGAGCCAGGGCACCCAGGCTGTCCGCCAGTCCCAGCGCGACGGCAAAACTGCCTCCCAATGCTTTTGACAGGGAAATATCCGGTGCAAACAGGATCGCGACGCGCATGTGGGTTTCGTCCTGCGAATAGACAATCAGCCCCGGATCTTCGCCTTTCATTCCGGCGGCGATTGCCTTGTCAAACGGGTTGATAGCCGCCGGCACCGGCTCTCCGCGCAACAGCGGCGGAAAGCTTGGCGGGCTGTTATCCACGTACAGCTCTCTCATCCGAAAACTCCCGTTTTTTCAATAGCTTCGGCCAATGCCCAAAAGGCTTTTGCCTCGGGGCCCTCCGGGTTCTGAACAACGACCGGGGCACCGCTGTCACTGGCAACGCGCACCGCCAGATCAAGCGGGATTTCCGCCAGCAGCGGCACACCCAGTTTTTCGGCCTCCGCACGGGCGCCGCCATGGCCAAAGGGGTGATGTTCCTTGCCGCATTCATCGCAGACAAATGTCGCCATGTTCTCGACCAGCCCCAGGATCGGCACATCCATTCGCTGAAACATGTCAATGCCCTTGCGCGCGTCGATCAGGGCAATGTCCTGCGGTGTGGAAACAACGATCGCACCGCTCAGGGGCGTTTTCTGCGACAGCGTCATTTGCACGTCTCCGGTACCTGGCGGCAAATCCACCAGCAACACGTCAAGCTTGCCCCAGGCCACCTGGCCGAGCATCTGTTGCAACGCCCCCATCAGCATTGGACCGCGCCAGACAATTGCCTCGCTCTCGCCGGTCATCAGACCAAGCGACATGAGGGTTACCCCGTGGTTGCGCAAAGGCAGAATGGTGTTGCCGTCCGGGCTGGACGGGCGGCCCGAAACCCCCATCATGCGCGGCTGGCTGGGGCCATAGACATCCGCATCGAGAATACCCACCCGTTTCCCGCGCGCCGCAAGCGCGACCGCAAGGTTGGCGGTGACAGTCGATTTTCCGACCCCACCCTTGCCCGACGCGATTGCAATGATGCTTTTTACACCGTCCGGCAGTGATTTCTCGGGCGCGACCGGGGCCTTTGGTTTCAGGCCAAGATCCGGTATCGCACCATCAGGCGCCCGGCTTGGCGGCGGTGCATTGCCTTCGGCTGAGTGCGCAGTCAGCACGGCTGCGACATGGGCGACATCTGGCAGGGCCATGACGGCCTGCTCGGCCGCCTTGCGCAAAGGTTCCATTGCGTTTGCCCGGACCGGATCAACCTCGATCACAAAGCGCACAGTGTCGCCGTCAACGGTCAGCCCCTTGATCCGCCCGGCACTGATAAGGTCTTTGCCCGAGGCCGGATCAATGACCCGGCCAAGGGCCTCTCTGACCTTGTCTCTTGTGGTCATACATCACCATCCGTTCTGATCTCTCCGGAAACGGTATGGGTCAATCCGACCGCGGGAATTTCGAGGATGACTTTGACCGGCAGCCCGCCCTCGGGCAGCGTTCCCCCATCCAGGGCCGCGCGCACGGCTTCCTCGATTTTCTGTTGCGATGTCACGCCGACAGTCTTCAGAAATTTCCGCATGGATAGGTTGAAGGTTTCATCGTTCATTTTTTCACCTTTGTCTGTCATCAGCAGTTCCTCTGCCTGCGATTATCGCAAAACAGCAATTGCCAATCGGGAATATCACGTTACCCTTTAGATGGGAGGAAGGCCAAATGTATGTCAAGCGATGGCAGGGAATACAACTGCGGTTTTTGTTGTCGCTGGCGCTCTGTCTGGCTCCGGTGGCATATGTGGCCGCCGAGGAAGCACCAATAACGCTCTCGGCCCCGAAAGCCCTGCAAAACAGCGGTCTGCTCAAGCATCTTCTGCCGCGGTTTCGCTTCAAGAAACGGATTCGTGTCAATGTGGTGGATGATGCTGATAATGCTGACATGATTCTGGCAAATCAGCCACCGGGAACAGCCGTTTTCAGCCAACGGTCGGATGGCACTGTCTGGTATCTGCGGCTGCCGCCGGAGGGGTCTGAACACCGCAAATCCGCCAAGATGTTTCTCGACTGGCTGCGCAGCAAACCCGGCCGGGCAGCCATTGACTCATTTCCCGCAGGCAAGCCGCAGGAATTTGACAGCGCCCCCGAGGCCGTTGTTGTCGTTCAACCCCGCACGCTGGATGGAAATGCCGAGCGCGGGCTTGTTGTTGCGCGCAAGGCCTGCGCGCGTTGCCACGTTGTCGAAGAATCCAACCCTTTTGCCGGCATCGGCTCTACCCCGTCATTCGCCGCATTGCGAAGCTTTCCCGACTGGCGGGACACGTTCGAAGTGTTCTGGACGGCAAACCCGCATCGCGCCGTTGTCACCGTGAAGGACATGAGCGAGGAAAAAGACCCTGACAACCCCGTTCACATTGCCCCGATCGTTCTGAGTCAGGATGACGTGGACGATCTGGTTGCCTATGTTGCCAGCGTAAAACCAAAAGATCTGGGGAAACCCATCCAGATGCGTTGATTCTGAATATTCGGGGATCGGATATTATTTCCAAGGATTGACCTTTGACGCGCGTCATACCCATTGTGATGCGCATGATGACGGATGACGAAACCCTGGCGGCGCAAGCCTGCAATGGCGACAGAGAGGCGTTCTCTTCTCTGCTTTCGCGCCATTACGACCGCCTGTTCGGCCTGTGTTTCCGCCTGACCGGCACCCGCGCCGATGCCGAGGATCTGACCCAGGACATTTGCGCCGCCCTGCCCGCCAAACTGAACGGTTTTCGCGGGCAGGCGCGGTTTTCAACCTGGCTCTATCGTGTGGCGGTAAACGCGGCGCATGATCGCCGCCGCCGCTTTGCCAGCCACGCCCGCGCCGCTGATGGCTGGGGGGACTGGGAGATCAACCGCATCGCCGCCAACAAGGAAACACAGGAGGGGATCGACTGGCTGACCCAGGCCATGACCGCCCTGCCACAAGAGCTGCGCGACACGCTGGCGCTGACACTGGAAGAAGAAATGACACACCGCGAAGCCGGAGAAGTTTTAGGGGTGTCCGAGGGCACAATAAGCTGGCGCATGGCCGAGGTGAAAAAACACCTGAAGGCCATGCATGCAAAGGAGCAAAAGGCATGAGTGACGAGCTGAAGCACCTGAAGGATGCCATGCAGGCGGCCACGCCCGAGCCGTCAAAAAAGGATGCCGATCTGGCACTGGCGATGAAAAACTTTGACGATTTTCACGATGCCCGCCAAGGATCAGCCAATGCCGCGCGTCCTACTTCTGATCGCCCCGGATTTCTGGCGGGGCTCAAATCAGGAGGAATAAAAATGCTTCATACCCTTACATCACGCGGTGCACTGGCGGCGACAACATCAATTGTAGCTGTCGGGATCGGTCTGTTTTTCTACACGCAGCAAGATAATACAATCTTCAAACTGCCGGCTCCCAAACCTGTGGCACAACCTGTGGCACAAGGGGCCGGGCCGGCCGTAACGGCGACAGATGATGAGGTTGCCGCCATATCCGAAGCACCCTCTGTTGCCGAACGTACAGAACGTACAGCACCCGCGCCACGCGTTCGCCAATCATCCGGGGCCACGGCTCCGGCCGGCCAGAACGCGGCAACGGAAATGGCCGCCGACAAGGCCGATGCAGGCCAGCTCGGCGGTGTGATCGCTGCCGAAGCACCCTCGGCGCCCGCGCCGCAGATGCTGAAGAGCATAGCGTCCCCACAAGGCAAGGCAGGGACCTACGGGGAAGTCATCATCGCCCCGCCGTCCGCGCCCAACACCGAAGCCTTCGCCAATGCCGACGCCAACCCCGTCAAGATCACGCGTGATGAGCCGGTCTCCACCTTCTCGATTGATGTTGATACCGCGTCTTATGCCATTGTGCGCTCCAGCCTGATGAATGGCTATCTGCCTGACCCTGATTCGGTGCGGATCGAGGAAATGATCAACTATTTCCCTTATGACTACCCCGCACCGAAGGCCGGCGAGGCACCGTTCAAACCAACCGTCACCGTCCTGCAAACCCCGTGGAACAGCGGCACACAGTTGGTGCATATCGCCATTCAGGGCGAAATGCCGGCGCTTGACGAACGGCCACCGCTGAACCTGGTTTTCCTGATTGATACGTCCGGTTCCATGGAAGATCCGAACAAGCTGCCGCTGCTGAAGCAGAGCTTTCGGCTGATGCTTTCGCAACTTCGCCCCGAAGACAAGGTGGCGATTGTCACCTATGCCGGCAGTGCCGGCGAAGTGCTGAAACCCACCGCCGCAAGCGAACGCAGCAAGATCCTCTCAGCACTGGAGCGGCTGGATGCCGGTGGATCAACGGCCGGGCAGGCCGGCTTGCAGCAGGCCTATGCGGTGGCCGATGGCATGAAAAAAGACGGCGAAATCAGCCGCGTCATTCTGGCGACTGATGGCGATTTCAACGTCGGTATCAGTGACCCGGAAGCGCTGAAAACCTATATCGAACAGAAACGCGAAAGCGGCACCTATCTTTCCGTCCTGGGCTTTGGCCGCGGCAACCTGGATGACGCAACGATGCAGGCACTGGCACAGAACGGCAATGGGACGGCCGCCTATATTGATACGCTGTCCGAGGCGCAAAAAGTGCTGGTAGACCAATTGACGGGGGCCTTGTTTCCGATTGCGGACGATGTGAAGATACAGGTCGAGTTCAATCCGGCCCAGATCGCCGAATACCGGCTGATCGGCTATGAAACACGTGCGCTGAAGCGGGAAGATTTCAACAATGATACGGTGGACGCAGGGGAAATCGGGGCCGGCACTTCGGTGACGGCAATCTATGAAATCACGCCGGTTGGCTCAGCCGCCGTGTTGAACGATTCACTGCGCTACCAGGCAGACTCGGCACCGGCAACAGATGACAGCACAGAACTGGGTTATCTGAAACTGCGCTGGAAAGAACCGGGCGCACACAAAAGCCAACTGATGGCCACCCCGATCCTGCCTGATATGGGTGAAGCCAACGACGATGTACGGTTTTCCACAGCCATTGCCGGCTTTGGGCAATTGTTGCGCGGCGGGAAATACCTGCAGGACTGGGGCTATACAGATGCAATCACACTGGCCAATGGCGCACGTGGCCAAGACCCCTATGGCTATCGCACCGAGGCCGTACAACTGATGCGGCTGGCGCAATCACTGTCTGGCAGGTAGACAAACAAGCGAACAAAAAATGCGCCCCGATCATCGGGGCGCATTTTCGTTACAGCATGGGCTGTATCAGTTTACTTTTTTGGCTTTGGCCTTTGACGGTTTTGCCGTTTTCTTTTCAACTGCCGTCGCTTCTATTTCGACTGTTTCGTGGTCATCCTTCGCCTGATCGGAACTGATTTCGATCCGGCGCGGTTTCAGTGCTTCGGGCACTTCGCGTTTCAGGTCTATGTGCAGCATGCCGTTTACATGGGTCGCCCCAAGAACACGAACATGTTCCGCCAGATGGAACCGGCGTTCAAAAGCCCTGGTGGCAATGCCGCGGTGCAAATACACACGGGTTGCTTCTTCGGGATCTTCTTTTTTGCGGGCGCTGACAATCAGCGCATTTTCCCGCACCTCCACCGAAAGTTCATCATCGGTAAAACCGGCAACGGCAATCGAGATGCGCCAGGCATCATCGGCCAGTTTTTCGATGTTATAGGGTGGATAGCTGGGCTGACTGACATCATTTGACAGCACACGGTCCATCAGATCGGCGATCTGATCAAAACCAACGGTTGCCCGATAAAACGGGGCAAGATCAAAAGTACGCATGGGTTATCCTCCTTTGAGCGATACCAGATTTACGCCCTCCAATCCGGACGGGCGCATTTTTCGAGCCGAGTCCTGAAACGGCACCCGGCTGGCTAATATATGGGAAGCGGAAAAATCGGTTTCAACCGTTTTTTTGCCGGTTTGTTCGCATCAGGGGCGCAGAAATTTTGCGCCTCCGTGACGCGGTGAACCATCATCCGTCAGACGGCGGACAATGGGTAATCCATTTTTTGTTGTCACTTCGTTTTCGATACCCGCCATAAGTTCGGCCAAAGGCTTTTCCAGTGCCGCAGCCAATGAAACCTTGCGCGTGCCAATCTCAGCTTTGGCAGAAACAACCGATACAATATAGGGCACACCGTCCTTCATCACGAAAACCGGCGCCCCGGACGAGCCAAAATCAACGTCACAGGACAAAACCAGCGTACCGGACTGGCGCGCCAGAACATGGCAGCTTTCCTGCAGGCTGGGGGATTGTGCCCGGTCGCGTGCATAAGATACAACCTCAACCTGGTCCCATTTGGCTGGGCGTTCCGCTGTCTGAAAAGGCACGATTGAGGTTTTCCGGATAGGCCGGGTCAGTTGCAACAGGGCGATATCATTGCGCACACGACGCGCCGGATCCTCCGGATCATAGACATATTCGGGCAGAATGACGGTTCGGCGTACCCGTGCATGTGCCGAAGCGCGGCCATTGCGCCACCCGGCGAGAAACTCGATCCCCGAGGCCGCAAAGCGTTCCTTGGTATCTTTGTCAAACAGGCAATGTGCTGCAGTCAAAACGATATCCGGGGCAATCAGCGCGCCGGTACACATGGCCCGCCCGGCAATATTCAGACGCCCGACTGCCTCCCATCCGCGGCTGTCATCGCCTGTCATGAGCATTCTTAACGGGCTGTCCCCTTCGGCGCGGGCCAAAGGTGCAAAACCGATAATCAACGCCAATAAAAGCACAAGTTTGCGCATTTACCCTCCGTGATTCCCCTGTTTTCCGCATAAAATACGGCAACTCCCTCCTTTTATTGGAAAGTTACGGCAGGATTAAGGCTGTTTTTCAGAAAGATTTCGTGGTATTGGCCCGCCCGTCGCCCAGTCGAGCAATTCAACCGTATGCACCACCGGAATGCCTGTGCCCGAGGCGATCTGCATCATGCAACCAATATTGCCGGCCGCGATCACTTCGGGCGCTTTGGCCTCCAGTGTTGCCACTTTCCTCGCTTTCAGTTTCCCCGCTATGTCCGGTTGCAGCAGGTTGTATGTGCCGGCAGACCCGCAGCAAAGGTGGCTGTCTTTTGGTTCAACGACCTCAAATCCGGCCTGTTTCAGCAGTGTTTTGGGGGCTGACTTTATCTGCTGCCCATGCTGCAGACTGCAGGCGGCATGATAGGCAACGCGCATCTTTCGCGGAGCGGTTCCTTGCAAGTCGCATTGCGACAACAGTTCTGTAACATCCATGGCAAGGCGTGAAATCAGTGCAGCCTCCTCGGCCATGGGATCATGGCGGAGCATATCGCCGTAGTCCTTGACGGTTGTGCCACAACCCGAGGTGTTGATAACGATCGCATCCAGCCCGCCATTGTTTACCTCTGCCATCCAGGCGCGAATGTTGCGTCTGGCGCTGGCATGCGCCTCATCCTCTTTTCCCATGTGGTGCGTCAGGGCACCGCAACAGCCCATGTCACGGGCAATCACCACCTCGCATCCCAACCGGCGCAACAGACGAATGGTGGCGTCGTTGATGTCGGTATTCAGCGCCTTTTGTGCGCAGCCCGTCAGCAAAGCTACGCGTTTCTTGCGCGCACCAATGGCCGCAAATACCTGTGGATCATCGTTGCGGCTGACCGGCGGAATGCGTTTGGGCGCCATATCCAGCATGGCCCGCAAACGCCGGCTAAAGACAAACGGCCGCAAGGGACGCGCCAGTTTTGCCCCCCCAAGCGCCAGCCTGAACCGGGTGGGGTACGGTATGATACGCGCCAGAATCCAGCGCAGAGCACGATCGGCGAGCGGGCGTTTATAGGTTTTTTCAATATAGGCGCGCGCCTGATCGACAAGATGCATGTAATCGACACCGGACGGGCAGGTTGTCATACAGGCCAGGCAACTCAGGCAGCGGTCAATATGTTTGACGGTGTCCTTGTCGGCGGGGCGACCGCTCTCCAGCATGTCCTTGATCAGGTATATTCGGCCACGCGGGCTGTCCAGCTCATCCCCAAGGATCTGATAGGTCGGGCATGTTGCGGTACAAAACCCGCAATGGACACAGGCCCGCAGAATTCCGTTGGCACGCTGAATGGCAGGATCGCGCAGCTGTTCAGGGGTAAAATTTGTTTGCATTTGTTACCCCATCATTCCCTTGTTCAGTATTCCGCGCGGATCAAACTGCGCGCGCAGGCCGGCACTGATCGCGGCCAGGGGCGCGGGTTCAGGTTGAAAGGTTGCAACACCGGCACGCGTTGCCGCGCTGGCGCGCACCAGTGTTGCGTGCCCCGGCACCTGCAAAAGCGGACGCAGGTCGGTTCCCGCGGCGACCAGCGCCCAGATCAGCCCGCCGCCCCAGTCATAAATAACGTCGTGTGCATCAAGCCGCGCAACCACAGCCGGCGCATCCGATGGTTTGACAGACAACCGCCAGACGTCCCCTTTGCTGTCGGCAAAAGCCGCAACATTGCGCATGTTTCGCCATTGCTCTGCAACCTCTTCCCTGTCCTCGACAATCTCCACATCTCCAAAATCCGAAAGGGCCGCCGCCAACTTGCCCGCCCGATAGCTGACAGATTCGGCAAAGCCCTCCAGCCGCAACAGCGTATTCTGCCCGTCTGGGACATGTGCAGCACCACTGACATCATATGGTTCTGAAAGGGCGCGCGCCATTGCCCGAACCGCCGCGTCATCGCCAAGGCCATGAATAACGACGCTTGCCGTGGCTTCCGGGGCCGGCAAAACCTTGAAAGCTACCTCGCTGATCACACCCAGGGTTCCGTAGCTGCCGGCCATCAGCTTTACCAGATCATAGCCGGTGACATTTTTCATCACCCTGCCGCCGCTCTTTATGATGGTTCCGCGCCCATCGACAAAACGAACCCCGATCAGGCTGTCCCGGCAGGCCCCGACCTGGATACGACGCGGCCCCGAGACATTGGCGGCAACAACCCCGCCAATGGTCGATGTCCCTTTCGTACCCATCAACAACCGGTGATCCATTGGCTCAAAGGCCAGACGCTGGCCCTCGGCGGCCAAGAGTTCCTCGATTTCGGCCAAGGGCGTCCCGGCCCGAACAACGACCGTCAGCGCGCCAGGGTCATACAGAGTGATGCCTTTAATCGCCGCCGTTGACAGAGTTTCACCTTCGATCCGGCCACCAACCGGCCGTGTGCCCCCGCCTTTTATACATAACGGGCCAACCGCGGCCGCCACGGCCTCGGCCAGTTGGGATTCGTCTGCGGGCTCCATCATTTTCAGAATTCCAGTGCTTTCAAGGGTAATCGTCTCGTCAGTGTATGGTGCTCGCAATCCTACGCCCTGCGTCGGCTTTCGGTTGCAGAGAGGGGAAAGACCTTGGCCGGGTTGAGCAGCCATTTCGGGTCAAAAACATCTTTCAGCCGCAACTGTGCCTCCAGATCTTCTGACGTGAACTGCGCAAACATCAGATCACGTTTTTCGACGCCCACGCCGTGCTCTCCTGTCAGGCATCCACCGGCCTCAACGCAAAGCCGCAGAATATCCGCACCCATCTGTTCGCAAAGCTCCAGATCGCCCGGTTTGTTGGCATCATACAGGATAAGCGGGTGCATATTCCCGTCTCCGGCATGAAAAACATTGGCCACATCCAGCCCGTATTGGTCCGAGATTTCACCGATCCTGCGCAAGACGAGCGGCAGGGATGACACGGGGATTGTCCCGTCCAGGCACATGTAATCGCTGATTTGCCCCATGGCCCCAAAAGCCGATTTTCGCCCCAGCCATATGCGCGCGCTTTCTTCTTCCGAGCCACTTTCGCGCAGTTCGACCGGCTTGTGCCGCATGGCAATTTCCCGGATCAGGCCAAGTTGCGCGGCAATCTCGCTGTCAGACCCCTCGACCTCGATAATCAGCAAGGCTTCGCAATCTGGATACCCCGGATGGGCAAATGCCTCGGTTGCCCGGATACAGGGCCGGTCCATGAATTCTATGGCAACGGGCAGGATCCCGGCGCGAATAATATCAGACACGCATTTTCCGGCGACCTCATTGCTGTCAAATCCGATCAGCACCGGACGGGCGCCTTCGGGTTTGCGCAGAATTCGCAAGGTTGCCTCGGTGACCACCCCCAACTGGCCTTCGGAGCCGCATATCACCCCCAGAAGATCAAGCCCCGGCGCATCCAGATGGGCACCGCCGATTTCAACCACGGTTCCATCCATCAAGACCATGGTGACGCCCAAAAGGTTGTTTGTGGTCACCCCGTATTTCAGGCAATGCGCCCCGCCGGAATTCATCGCGATATTGCCGGCGATGGCACAGGCTAGCTGGCTTGAAGGATCCGGAGCATAAAAGAAATCCTCGTCCTCGACCGCACCGGTCACCGATAGATTTGTCCGGCCGGACTGTACCCGGATAATGCGGTTGTCATAGTCGGTTTCCAGCACATCATTCAGCCGCGCCACCCCCAGAATGACGCTGTCAGCCGTAGGCAGCGCCCCCCCGGCAAGCGAGGTTCCCGCACCGCGCGGCACAACCGGAATGCCCTGGCTGTGGCAGATCTTCAGAACGTCTGAAACCTCTTGCGTGCTGGACGGCAGTACAACGCAAAGCGGCACACAGCGATAGGCAGTCAGGGCATCACATTCATAGGCCCTGGTTTCCTCGGGATGGGAAATAACCGCATCCGGTGGCAAAACAGATTGCAACTGACGCACAATCTGATCTTTGCGCGACAGAACCGTCGCATCTGGTGTTGGCATTTGCATGGGGCATCCTCCGCCGATTGGTAAGAAATTATAACCAATTTTACGGGGTGGCAAGCCCAAATCGCCGCGCTATGGTCACATCTATGACGCTTCTTAACCGCCTGTACAGTTTTTCCGTGCTAGATGCGCTGGCGCTTGGCCTGCTGTTAATCAGTTGGTTTGTTTTTGAGTGGCTGGTCGAGCGCACGACGGCCCGGCGCCTCTCGGTCTCGGTGTTGATGGCGCAGTACCGGCGTGACTGGCTGAATGAATTCGTCATTCGCGAAAACCGGATTTTTGATGCAAATATTCTCGGAAACCTGCGTCAAAGCACAAACTTTTTTGCCTCAGCCAGCATGATTGCCATTGGCGGGGCCCTGGCGCTGATTGGCAACCCGGAACGGCTGCTGGGTGTGGCACAGGATCTTTCATTGGGATCCGAGCCCACAGTTGTCTGGGAAATCAAACTGTTGTTTGTGGTGCTGTTTCTTGCGAATGCTTTTCTGAAATTCGTGTGGTCACACCGGCTTTTTGGCTATTGCGCAGTTGTGCTTGCCTCGGTCCCTGCCGATCCGGCCAACCCGCTGGCATTTTCACGGGCCGGCAAGGCGGCCGAGATAAACATTTCCGCAGCGCGCAGTTTCAACCGTGGTTTGCGGTCCCTTTACTTTGCACTGGGGGCTTTGGCCTGGCTGTTGGGGGCAGTTCCGTTGATTCTGGCCACCTTTTTGACGCTGCTCATGCTGTGGCGGCGTGAATTTGGCTCTAATTCCCGCCGTGTTCTGTTGCAGGATGACAGTTGAAAACAACCTCGCAACATCGTTACACCCAAAACCTGCAAACATCTGGCAAGATGCGCGGAAAATAACAGGAGAAACCCAATGCGCCTGACAAGAACGCCTAAACAGTGGTTTGTGGCCGCCCTGATCATGTTGCCGCTACCTGCCATGGCCGAGATTCCGGTCATCGAAAAAGCCATTGCGCAACAGAACGGAACCGGTTGGACCTTTTCAGTAACGCTCCGCCATCCGGACAGCGGTTGGGACCATTATGCCGATGGCTGGGAGGTGCTGGATGAAAACGGTAACAGTCTCGGCTTCCGCAAGCTGGTGCATCCGCATGAAAATGAGCAGCCTTTCACCCGTTCACTTTCCGGAGTTCAAATCCCGGAAGGCAGCAAAAAGGTTTTCATCCGCGCCCATTGTCTGGTGGATGGCTGGGGAGAGCCTGTGTACGAGATTGACCTGACCGACTGAAAACAACGATCGGAGCAAATCCAATCAAATTTAATTCCCGGCGACGGCAACCTCCTGGCTTTCGCGGGGCGGGAAGTCATATGCAATATAATCGCGGGCATGGCTGACCGCATCCGGCCCGAACAACTGACCGACCAGCCATAGTGACATCTCGATCCCCGACATGACACCACCGGCTGTCACAATGTTGCCGTCGCGCATTATCCGCACGCCTTCCGCCACATCGGCGTTCTCGGTATCACGCAGCAATTGGATGAACTGATGGTGTGTTGTCACGCGCCGACTACCCGCAATTCCAGAGCCAACCAGCAGGAAGGTTCCCGTGCAGACACTGGTAATCCATGTGCAGCCCGGCGCGATTTTCCTTAGCCAGGCGACCGTTTTTCTGTTTCCTGTTTCGCGCCGCGCGCCACTGCCACCTGGAATGACGATCACATCGAGTGGCGGACAATCCTGATAGGTAACATCCGGCAATACCCGCATGCCTTTGTCGCAAACAACAGGCCCCGTTCTTTCCGAGACCAGTAAAATCCGGTCATCAGGGCGCCCTTCCATGACACAGGCCAGAACTTCCCAGGGGCCGGCGAAATCCATCTCTTCGACCCCGTCAAAAACCAGCACACCAACCGTTATTGCCATACCTATCGCCGCCCCTCGCGCAACCAGGCCCCAAGGCTGAACAGGGCTGCCAGCAACAGCATCAGCCATGTTGGCATAAGGGGTGTAAGCGTTACATCCGTTGTCAGATACGCGTTGCGCGGAACCAGCCCCAGCCAACCACGCCCGGCGGCCGGACGACCGGCGCGCACATTGCGCACACGCGGCAAGCCGGCCTCGAGCGAAAACACGCCGCCCCCGGTTGCCTCTACCATCGGCGCCAGTTTCTCTCCGGTTGCCAATGTTTCCACAAATTCGCGTGGTGCGGCGGGGCCAAGTGCAATAACCGCATCCATCACACCATCGTTCAGCCGGTAAAGCCCTATGTCCTTGCCGGCATAAGATGCCTCAAACCGGCCCGGCGTCACCTGTTGCAGCGTCAGCCTTTGCGTGCTGCCATCCGGCGCCGTGACCTCCACATCCGGGACAGATTCCTTCAGCGTCCGGCGAATAATTGTCATGTTCTGGCCTTCCGCTTCGGCCCAGAGCGTTTCCTCCTCCAACTCCGGTTCCTTCATCATCCAGTGCGCCAAGCGGCGAAGCAGTTCCAACTGTGGCCCGCCACCCTCAAACCCCCTGGCCCACAACCAGGCCTGATCCGACGTCAACAGGGCTACCCGGCCCTCACCCACACGATCAAGGATCAGCAATGGCCGTCCATCCACACCAGACATGACAACATCACCGGATTTTGGCACAACCTCGATCTGGCGCAGCCACCGCCCCCAACCGGGGCCTTCCGTTGTTTTGGCAGGGGAAAATTCTTCCAGCCCTTCCGTCACCGGATGCCGGCGCCCCAGATCGGTTATGGTCGGGGTGTAGCCTTCCTCAAGCACCCGGGCCGTCGGATCAGCCGGCAGAATATCAGCCATCGGCGAATGCGAAAGGCTCTCAGCCGAGGCAAAGGCCGGGCCGGCCGCAACAAGTACGGCGCCACCCTGTTCCACGTAATCCCTGATATTTCTCAGATAAAGCCCCGGAAGAATGCCGCGCAGTTTGTAGCGATCAAATATGATCAGGTCGAATTGCCCGATCTTGTCCATGAACAGCTCACGCACCGGAAAGGCGATCAGTGAAAGCTCATTCACCGGCACGCCATCCTGTTTTTCGGGCGGGCGTAGAATGGTGAAATGCACCAGATCGACAGAACTGTCGGATTTCAGCAGATTGCGCCAGGTTCGCTCCCCCGGATAAGGCTGCCCCGAAACCAACAAGACGCGCAGCCTGTCACGCACGCCGTTGATCTGCACCACGGCGGCATTGTTGCGGCCCGTCAGTTCTCCATCCACCGTGGGGGTGGTGAAGCGGATCACATTCATACCCCCGTGCGGCAGCGTTACCGGCAGTTCCAGATCTTTGCCCAAAGGCACCTGAAATTCCTGCTCCGCCCCCCCATCAACACTAATCCTGAGCGGAACGCGCTGGGCCTTGTCCGGCACAGCCCCTTCATCATCAACCCGCAAAGTCAGCAGCACCTCTTCGCCCAGAATGGCAAAGGCCGGGGCGTTCTTGACGGTCAGCCGACGGTCCCAGTCCGTTTTTCGGCCAGTCAGCAGAACATGCAGCGGGGCCGGCATATCCGGCGCCAGGGCCGCATCATGCAATTGCCCGTCCGTCAACAGCAGCGCCCCTGCCAGACGCGCTTGCGGGACATCCGCCATGGCCTCGCGCAGGGCTGTCATGAGCCGCGTGCCGCTGTCGCCTTCACCATCCAGAACAGTGACCGTTTTCAGGTCTGTGTTGGGGCGGGCCTTTATGCGGGCACTCAGGGTTTCCAGAGCCGCGCGGGTTTGCGCCGGCCTGTCACCGATCTGTTGGCTGGCACTCTGATCGACAACAAGGATAACGATGTCCGACAGGGTTTCACGCTCTTCTTTCTGCATGGACGGGTTGGCCAGAGCCAGCAGCAGGATCAGCGCGGCAAGCCCACGCCACACCCAGCCGCGCAACCCACGCCACAAGGCAAACAGAACCAGAACAACCGCCACAGCTGCAAACCCGGCCAACACCGGCCAGGGCAGAAGCGGATCGTACAGAATACTTTGCACACGCGTCATTGGCCCAGCCTTTCCAGCAGGGCGGGCACATGTACCTGATCAGATTTGTAGTTGCCGGTCAGCACATACATCATCAGATTCAGCCCGAACCGATAGGCGATCTCGCGTTGCCGCTCTCCGGTATAGCCGCGCCCGACCGGAAACATGGGCGCTCCGCGTGCATCCACCGCCCAGGCGGCGGCCCAGTCATTGCCGCCAATGATCACCGGACTCACCCCGTCATTCAGGTTTCGGAAAGGCATTCCCTCGACCTTGACAGCATCTGCCGGTGCCGCCTCTACCCATATCGGGCGCTCGTATCGGCCCGGGAATGTCTGCAACAGATAAAAAGTGCGGGTCAAAACGTGATCTTCGGGAATCGGCTCTAACGGAGGAATATCCAGAGGCAGGGCAAGGGCCTGCAATTTGCGCGCTTCTGGTGTTGACTGGCCATAGCCGGCCACATTGCCGTCCCTGGTATCAAACAGGATCATGCCACCTTTGCGCAGATACTCGTTCAGCTTGGCATAGGCGATATCAGACGGGTGCGGCTGGGCAACGGTAACCGGCCAGTAGAGCATCGGGAAAAGCGAGAGATCATCTTTCTCGATATCGACACCGATCGGCAATCCCGGCTCGATCGAGGAGCGGCGGAACAATACATCGGACAATCCTACCAACCCGGCTTGCGCCACCCTGTCCACCTGGGCATCTCCGGTCAGGACATGCGCCAGCGTCACCTGAGCCGCAGCCTCGATGGCAAAGGCCTCAGCATCTGTCGTATCCTGTGAATGCCCCGGCGACGGGAAAACCAGCAGGGAAACCAGAATGCCGGCGACCACACCCGATTTTGGCCCGCGCAGCTTTCCCGCAACCCAGAGGGCCGCGAGTATATCCAGCATCAGCGCCAGCAGGGCCGCCGCAAGAAACGCACCCTTCAGCCCGGTTTCGCGCAAGGCCTTCAACCCCTCGACCTGAATGCGCGCCGGCCATGCAGTCGGGGCCAGTTTCGTCTTGGCATTCAAAACGTTGACAGCAAGGCTGCGATCCTCGCCACTGTATATCCCCGGCGGCAGATCGGGTCCCGCCTCGCCCGTTGCAATTCGTTCGCCAGTCACATCCGCCAACATACCGGAATCACCCAACTCGCCAAACCCGTTCAACTGCTTTTCCGGTGTCCAGCGTGTTCCGGCCAGTTCCTGGGCATCCGGCGCGGCGGGGCGGGTTGAAACCGCCAGGCGTTCCAGCATGTCCACGAACAGGCCCGAAAGAGGCAAGGTGGACCATTGCGCGTTGGCCGTTACATGAAACAGCACAACCTGACCCTGACCCAGTTTTTTGCGTGTAACCAGCGGCGTGCCGTCGGCCAGGGCAGCAATCACCCGCGAAGAAAGCGTCGGATCCGGTTGCGCCAGAACTTGCGCTGTTACTTCCACATCGTCAGGGATGGTCAGCCCGAAAAACGGTGATTCCGGTGAAAAAGGCCGGAGCTTTTTGGGGGCGCCCCAACTCATCGCGCCGCCAACTGTGCGACCACCCGCACGCAAACGCACCGGCATCAGTTCATCTTCGCGATTGCGGCTAAGATCACTGGCCGCCAGTTGTGGCCCGGCAAACCTCAGCAACAGACCGCCATTCTTGACCCACTCTGTCAGCGATGCTTTTTCGGATTCTGTCAGTTTCGCAACATCCGCCAGCACAATCACATCCGGGTTGGCCGGCAGGATATCATCGAGTGCACCATCCAATATGTCAGCTGTGGGTTCCAAAGCTTTGCGCAAATAGTGCAACGGGGCCAGCAACTGAAGGCCCTCGCGTTCCGCACGCGCAGAAATCAGCGCAATTTCACGGCGTCGCAAGGCATCATCGGTCAGGCTGACGGCGCCGGCCGAACGTATCCCGGCAATGGCAAAGCGGGTGATCCTGTTGCGCAGTTCGGACGGCAAGGTGAAAACGGCCTCGGCCTCGGTCTGTCCGACCGGGAATTGTAGCGACGTACGGGCCAGGGCGCGATCCACCCCGGCAGGATCAAGGCCAAGCGCGCTGACGGTCAATTCTGCCGTGCTGTCGGCGCGGGCACGGGTGGCCATCAGCCGTATTTCTCCATCTGCAAAACGGGCCGGTTTCAACCCATAGATCGCACGCGGGCTTTCAAATACCGTCACCGTGCCTTTGCTTTCGAGAGCTTTCAAAAGGTTGGCGCGCATCGGCCGCTTTAGCCCGTCAGACAGCCAGTAGGTTTCAAAACTTTCTTCCTGCGCCAGATTTTCAGCCCATTCGCCAGGGTCCTGTGGCCCCCATGCCGCCGGAAGCAACCCGGCGATACGGCTTTGCCAGACATCTGCCGCCTGAAAAGGCAATGCACCGGTGTTGAGATCTGTCAGGGCGACAACTGCTGTTGGCCGGCCGGCCCTTGCGGCCTCTTCCAGCAAGCTGTTCAGGCGATCCTGACGCGCTTGCCAGTTTGCGGCATCGGCCCAACTGGCATCCAGTAGAATCAACAGATTTCCTGTACCGGCATGCTCGGATTTCGGATTGAGAACCGGCCCGGCAAAGCCGATGATCACGGCAGCAAGGGCAATCATGCGCAGCAAAAGCAGCCACCATGGGGTTTTGTCTGCCTGGCTCTCATCGTCCTTCAGCCCCAGAAGCAATGCCACACCGGGAAAGCGGCGGCGGATCGGCGCGGGCGGCACTGCCCGCAGCAAAATCCACAACAGCGGCAAAACAAGCAGCCCCAGGAGCAGCCAGGGCACGGTAAAGCCGATCGGGCCAATCATGAACATCAGCGCGCGCCCTCCAGTATTCGATACAGCCACAGCAACGCCGCACTGGCCGAATCTCCTGTATGGTGGCAGCTTATCTGCCAGCCCGTCATCCGGGCGAGCTCAGCCAGCGATGCTTTGCGGTCGGCCAGCCGCTGAAGATACCGGCTGCGCAAGTCACCGGCTTTCAGGGTCTCGTGGCGCAGGCTACCGCCCATGCTTTCAAAAATGGTGCGCCCATCAAAGGGGAAAGCCTCCTCCTGCGGATCAAGAACCTGTAGCAGGACACCGCCAATCCCCTTGTTTGCCGCATGTGTCAGCGCTGTTTCAATCGGCGCCATATCCCCCAGAAAATCCGAGATCATCACGGCCCGCGCATTTGAACGCAATCCTGAAAATGCCGGTGCGCCGTATTCCGTCTGATCCCCGCCCTCCATCAGCGCCTCGGCAAGCGGGGCCAGTTGCATTTCACCGGCACGTGGCGGCGCGTCATGCCCCAGCAATCCAACCCGTTCCCCCCCGCGCAACAAGAGCGCCGCTGTTGCCAGCGCCAAAACCCGCGCCCGTTCGCCTTTTTGCGGCAAAGCCTTGCCCGAGGCAAAGGACATGGATTGGCCATTATCCACCCAGAACAACACGGATTGTGCCGCCTGCCATTCCTTCTGGCGAATGAAATGTGAATCCGATCGCGCCGAACGGCGCCAGTCTATATGACGTGCCTCGTCCCCTTCATGTGCCGGACGATATTGCCAGAACTCATCGCCCTGACCCGCCCGCCTGCGGCCATGGTCACCCAGCACAACGGTTGCCGCCAGTCGTTCGGCATGCGCCAGCAGCGGCGGAAGGCTCCCGGCCAGAACACCTGCATCGCGACGAAGGGCCGCTGTCGATGTCATGCAGCAACCTCGACTTGTGCCACGCGCGCGGCGGTCCGGTCAATCAGATCACCCAGATCCTCGCCCTGGGCCCGTGCCGCAAAGCTGAGCGCCATGCGGTGTTTCAGAACCGGTTGCGACAGCGACAGCACATCATCGACATTGGGGGCAAGGCGGCCGTCCAGCAATGCCGCGGCCCGGACCGTCAGCATGAGGGCTTGCGCTGCGCGCGGCCCCGGCCCCCAGATGACATGTTCCTGAACCTCAAGCGGGGCCAGAACATCATCCGGGCGGCAGGCCCGCACCAGATCAAGGATCAGATCAACCACTTTGTCGCCCACAGGCATTCGGCGCAAAAGCCGCTGTGCGGCGATCAGTTCCTGCCCGGTGAAAACCTGACTGGCCTCTGTTTCTTCCACACCTGTGGTGGCCAGGATGATTTCGCGTTCCGTGTCCCGGTCCGGGTACTGGACGTCAATCTCCACAAGAAAGCGGTCAAGCTGGGCCTCGGGCAATGGATAGGTGCCCTCCTGTTCAATCGGGTTCTGCGTGGCAAAGACGTGAAAGGGCTCTCCCAATGCGTGATGCTCGCCCGCAATTGTCACCTCATGCTCCTGCATGGCTTGCAGCAATGCCGACTGGGTACGCGGGCTGGCACGGTTGATCTCGTCCGCCAGCAGAAGCTGACAAAAGATCGGCCCCTTGATGAAACGGAACGCACGCCCGCCGCCCGCGACCTCTTCCAGAACTTCCGAGCCGAGAATATCGGCCGGCATCAGATCAGGTGTGAACTGAATGCGGGCGCCATCCAGCCCCATGACGGTTGAAAGCGTATCCACCAGCCGGGTTTTCCCCAGCCCGGGAACACCGATCAACAGGCCGTGGCCACCGCAGAGCAATGCCGAAAGCGTCAGATCAACGACACGCTCCTGACCAATAAACCGCTGTGCAATACTTTCGCGCGCCTGCGCCAGCTTTTCGCCCAGCGCTTCGATCTCGGCCACAAGGTTTTCTGCATCTGCGGTGACGTCACCCATGACATTCCTCCCTTTCCAAGGTTATGCTGCTATTAAAGGCCGAATACGCGCCGGGTACAAATGGCAAAAGCGATAAGAGATGAAAAGTTTGTGAAACCTTCAGCAGAAAGCCTCGTTTCCGCGGCAAAACAGGCAACAAAACGCGGATTACCGCCGGTTCATCTATGGAATCCGCCATTTTGTGGCGATCTGGACATGCGAATTGCAAGGGACGGCACCTGGTTTTACCTGGGAACCCCGATCGGTCGCCCGGAACTGGTCAAACTGTTTTCGTCGATTCTGCGCAAGGATGGTGATCAGTATTTTCTGGTGACACCCGTCGAAAAGGTGGGAATCACTGTTGATGATGCGCCATTTGTTGCTGTTGATTTTGACGCGGCTGGTGAGGGAGAAAACCAGAAACTGACGTTTGCCACCAATGTTGGGGATACCGTGGTTGCGGGGCCGGAACATCCGATCCGGGTCGAGCATGATCCGGAAACCGATGAGCCGACACCCTATGTATTGGTCCGCGCAAATCTGGAGGCTTTGATTGATCGCAAAAGCTTCTATCGGCTTGTCGAGATCGGCAGCCGGCGTGACATTGAGGGGCAAAACTGGTTTGGTCTCTGGTCCGATGGACAGTTCTTTCCGATTATCCTGTCAGACGCACTGTCCTGATTTCTCCCCGCCATAACTCACGCCTGATCACGCAGGCAGGTTGCCGGCGCAGGATGCTGACGCATTTTAATGCGCCTCGGCCCAATTGTTACCAACACCGGCATCGACTGTCAGGGGAACGTCCAGCTTGACCGCAGGCAGTGGGGCGTTTTCCATCACATCACGGGCGCGGTCGATGACCTCCCCGACCAGGCCTTCCTCCACTTCGAAAATCAGTTCGTCATGCACCTGCAACAGCATCCTGGCGGGCAGGTCGGCAATCGCATCTGGCATATGCACCATGGCCCGGCGGATCACATCGGCGGCCGTTCCCTGGATGGGTGCATTGATTGCCGCCCGCCGCGCAAATCCTGCGCGCGGCCCCTTGGCGCTGATTTCAGGCGTGTGGATTGTGCGGCCAAACAGCGTTTTCACATAACCATGTTCCTTGGCAAAGGCCACGGTCTCATCCATGTAGGTTCGGATGCCCGGAAACCGCTCAAAATATGTATCTATGAACGCCTGCGCCTCCTTGCGCGGAATACGCAGATTTCGCGCCAGACCAAAAGCGGAAATTCCGTAAATCACACCAAAGTTGATGGCTTTTGCCCGGCGGCGGATTTCAGGCGTCATCTCATCCATTGGCACGTTAAACATCTCGGACGCTGTCATCGCATGGATGTCAAACCCTTGGCGGAAAGCCTCTTTCAGGGCTTCTATGTCAGCGACATGCGCCAGTATGCGCAACTCGATCTGCGAGTAGTCCAGCGAGACCAGTTTCTTGCCCGTATCGGCCACAAACGCTTCGCGAATACGCCGGCCCTCTTCGGTGCGTACCGGAATGTTTTGCAGGTTGGGATCGGTCGAGGCAAGGCGCCCGGTGGTGGCCCCGGCAATCACATAAGACGTGTGAACCCGCCCCGTTTCCGGGTTTATATGTTCTTGCAACGCATCGGTATAAGTGCTCTTCAGCTTTGCCAACTGGCGCCAGTCCAACACCTTTGCGGCAAGCTCGCTGCCTTCGGCAGCCAAATCCTCCAGCACATCGGCCCCAGTGGCAAAAGCGCCTGTCTTGCCACGTTTTCCGCCTGCAAGTCCCTGCTTTTCAAAAAGAATCTCACCCAACTGCTTTGGGCTTGCCACATTGAATACTTCACCTGCAAGCGCATGTATCTCTGCCTCAAGCCCTGCCATCTTCTGGGCAAAGGCATTTGACATGCGGCTTAGCACATCGCGATCCACCTTGACCCCGGCCATCTCCATCTCGGCCAGCACCGGCACCAGCGGGCGCTCTTCTGTTTCATAGATGGTGGTGGCCTGCGCGCGATGCAGCCGCGGTTTGAGAACCTGCCAGAGGCGCAGGGTGATATCGGCGTCTTCCGCCGCATAGTTCACCGCATCTTCCAGCGGAACCTTGTCAAAGGTGATGGCCGATTTACCGCTGCCCAACAGCGGCTTGATCGGTATCGGTGTATGATCAAGATACTTTTGCGACAGCGCATCCATGCCGTGATTATGCAAACCGGCATTCTGGGCATATGACAGCAACATGGTATCGTCGATCGGTGCGACAGAAATCCCCCGCTGGGCAAAGATCTTAGCGTCATACTTCATATTCTGGCCGATTTTCAGAATTGCCGGATCCTCAAGCACCGGCTTGAGCAGGGCCAGGGCCTCCGCCACCCCCATCTGACCTTCCGACAACGCATCCGACGCAAACAGATCCTCGCCGGCCGAGGCTTTATGCGCAAGCGGCACATAACAGGCCTGACCCGGTTCAATGCTTAACGAAATCCCGACAAGTTCGGCCCGCATTTCGTCCAGGCTGGTTGTTTCGGTATCCACAGCCACATACCCGCGTTCCGTGATCCGCCCGACCCAGGCGGCAAGGGCATCTGGGCTGCTGACATGCTCGTAATTTTCCGGGAACGGAACATCTTTCAGGCCCGAATTCCCGTTTCCGTTACCATCAGACGAAGGGTTGGAAAGTTCTGGCGGCTCCACGCCAAGCCATTTTGCCACCCGCTTGGTCAGGGTTCGAAATTCCATCTTGTTCAGGAAATCAAACAACACTTCCGGATCAGGTGGTTTCACCTCCAACTGGTCAAGCGACACATCAAGCGGCACATGATCATCAAGTTTTACCAGTTCCCGGGAAATCCGGATCAGATCGGCGTTCTCAATCAGGGCTTCGCGGCGCTTTGGCTGCTTGATGTCTTGTGCATGGGCCAGAAGGTTTTCAAGGTCGCCATATTCCCTGATCAACAATGCGGCGGTCTTGATGCCAATACCGGGGGCGCCGGGCACATTGTCGGTGCTGTCACCGGCCAGCGCCTGGACATCAACGACCCGTTCGGGCGGCACCCCGAATTTCGCCTCAACCTCTTCCACCCCGATACGCTGGTTTTTCATCGGGTCGAGCATTTCCACGCCGCCACCAACAAGCTGCATCAGATCCTTGTCAGAACTGATGATGGTGACACGCCCTCCGGCCTCGCGCGCCTCACGCGCAAGCGTGGCAATAATGTCATCGGCCTCATAGTTTTCCTCCTCGATACAGGCCACGTTAAATGCCCGGGTTGCATCGCGGGTCAAGGGAAACTGCGGCACCAGATCTTCCGGGGGCGGTGGCCGGTTGGCCTTGTATTTCGGGTAGATGTCATTGCGAAAGGTCTTGCCGGCATAGTCGAAAATGACTGCGGCATGGGTGGGCGCATCAGGGCCGACGGCCTCATCCACATATTTGAACAGCATATTGCAGAACCCCGCCACTGCCCCAATGGGCAGCCCGTCCGATTTGCGCGTAAGCGGCGGCAACGCATGGTAGGCGCGAAAGATAAAGGCTGATCCGTCGATCAGATGCAGATGATGTCCTTTGCCGAATGTCATGATAAGGATCGCCTTCCTGGTTTGTAGGGTTCGAGTTCCGGCAACATGCGTTTCATGAAACCGTCAAACAGCGGCACGGTAAAGCCCGTTTCACCATATCGCTGCGAATATATCATACCCGCCGAAATGAGATTGCGACGCACCGGCGCCAGTTTGCTGCTGGTGGTGCCCAGTGCCGCGGCAATGTCCCCCGTGCGGTGAGGCCCGGCTCCAAGCTCGGCCATGGCGCGCAGATACTGTTGCTCAAGCCCGGTACAGCGATCAAACCGCACGCGAAAGAAATTCTGGTCAAGATGGGCAATGATTGCCGGGTTGGCCTCTTTTACGTCGGCCTCGGTGATCGGAGACTTGCTGGCAGTATCCCAGGCGAACTTCCCCCAGGTTTGCAGAAAATACGGATAACGGTCGGTTTCTTTCAGTATGCGGTCAAGCGCGCCGTTGGTGAATTTCACCTTTTGCGCCTGCGCGGGGGCGCTCAGTGCCTTGCGCGCGGCTGCGTCATCAAGCGCCGCTACTTCAGGGTAGAGGAACAGCCGTTCCGCATAAGATTTCGCATCACCCGCCAAGGCGGCAATTTGCGGCAGACCCGCCCCGATAAACAGAAACGGCACCCCCTGTTGTGCGGCTTCATGACAGGTGCGGGCCAGGGCTGACAACTCTTTCTTCGTCAGATACTGCACCTCGTCGATAAACAGGACAACAGCCGTCTTTCGCGTTTCGGCCGCACGCGCAACCGGCATCAGCAATTCCGGAAGGTCGGTTTCCAGATCGCCGCTGTCCGCCACCGCGCGCGCCGGGCTGGCCCCAAATGAAAACCCCTCATATTTCACCCGGAAAACGGCCGCAAAGTTCTGCAACGCAGCCGCCGCCAACCGCAACCCGTCGCCGGCCTTTTTCAGTCGGTCCAGCTTTTTCAGAACTGCGCCCAGCGCAATGACCATGGCCGGCGTAAGATGCCCGCCGCTGGCATCCGGCACCTCGAATTTGATCGTTTCCATGCCGCGCGATTTGGCCAGATTCACCAGGTGATTGAGCAGCACGGTTTTCCCCACGCCCCGCAGGCCGGTCATGATGATGTCATTGGCGTATAGCCCGTTCAACACACGATCCATGGCGATTTCGCATGTTTCAATCAACTCGTCACGCCCGGCAAGCTGCGCCGGACGCACTCCGGCACCGGGGCTGAACGGGTTTCGTCTTGGGTCCATGGTTTATCCAGTTTATCCAGTTTCTGCGAAGTTTATATTATACAGATAAACCACCATAAACTGGATAAGGTGCCGAGTCATCCGCCCATTTGTCACTCGGCCGTTTTCAGCACAAATCGGCGATCGCAATAAGGGCATTCAACCCAGCCCTTTTCCGGCGGGATCTGCAACCAGACACGTGGGTGCCCCAACGCGCCGCCGCCGCCATCGCAGGCCACGCGGTCAGTTTCAACGAACAGGGTTTCAGGGGCCGTATCTTGTGCAGCTTGAGTATTCATCAATGTCTCCATTAACTTGATTTAACGCATGATACCGATCGTGCAGACGCCGGCAAGCCTTGCATTCACATCCTTTGCAACATCCGCCCCAGCGGCCGGCCACCCAGGATATGCACATGCAGGTGCGGCACTTCCTGCACGCCGTGTTCGCCCGCGTTGGAGATCATGCGATACCCACCACCACCGGCCCCCGGCTGCACACCAAGTATCCGGCACACCTCGGCAATGGAGCGGTTAAAGTCGACAATTTCGGTGTCCGATGCCTCAAGCGCAAAGTGATCATAACAGACATATGGCCCTTTCGGAATGACAAGCACATGCGCCGGTGCCTGCGGCGTAATATCGTTAAAGGCCAAGGTGTGGTCCGTCTCAAGGACGGTATCATTGGGAATTTCTCCGCGCAGAATTTTGGCAAAGATATTCTGATCGTCGTATTCATAGGCCATCATGCAATCCTCAATCAGCAAAAAGGTGTTCGCTTGCAGCAATCTCTCGGGCTTTGTCGGGGGAGATGTCAAGAAAATCGCTCAAGGGTGGTACATTTTCCTCGACCGACGCGTCCTGTCGAATCCTGTAATGATTTTCAAAGCCGGCATCCCTGATCCGGTCGCTTTCAAAAACCACATCATAGCGGATGGTCGGCAACAGATTGTTCAGCGTCTCCTGCGTCGTGTGTTCGCCCGCCAACCCGACTCGCTTGGCGTGGCCAATCAGGTAATCATCCGAGAAGGTACAGTCAATTTCCAACATCCGTGTTTTGGAACGATCCGAATAGAAATCCATCAACAAATCCATATTGTTCGGATCCATGCAGATCAGCAAACGATCGGTTTCGAAATAATCAAACAGCATGCGCATCAGGGCGCGTCTGTGGCGGGTTCGCTTTCCCAATGTTGTCTGGATTCCGCCCAGATCGGGCAGATCTGTATTTTCCTCATCAAACAGATAGTCTATCGCGGGAAAATTCGTGGTCTGACGCACCTTTTCGGCCAACCGTTTGGCAACGTGCCACTTCTTGCAGACAACGATCATCAGTTCGCGTTCGCGGCCCAGCGTGCTTTCGCTTTCCCAGAACCGCTGGGTAAACCTGCGCCCGACACGGCCGCGCCCGGTCAGGAACTTGTACAGGCTTCGCCCCTCATTCGATATCTGAAAGCGCACATCCTTGCTCGCATAAAGGTCGCCCAGCCGCTGTCTCAGATCGTGGGCCTCAGGGCTGATTTTGCGGGCGAACAGAAAATCTTGGCTAAGCAACAGATCAAAATGGTCATTATAAAATGTCACCGGCATGCCGTAATCTGAAAACATCAGAAAAGTCAGGGTGCGATTGCGAATCTCATTCTCTGGCACAAGATGGCGCACCACCGTCTGAAAGAACGTCTCATCCGGAATCCATGTGGTCCGAAAAAACCGCATGACATCCTTGCGTTTTTTGACAAAGTCGAGAATCCACTCAATCGTTTGCCGGCGCAGGCACCACCACTGGCTGCCAATCATCATCTGCATGTCACCTGGAATACGGCGCGTCAGGCCCAGCCTTTTCTGAGCATTAAAGGCTGCATAAAAAAGCCGTTTGTGTTTGCGCTCATTGAAAAAATGGCGATAGATCAGCCGCTCTTCCTTCAGGCCGGTCTTGATCCAGTCGCTTGCAAAATAGTCAAAACTCTCGATATAGTCGGCATCATCCGCATCAAGAAAATCATGCGTGTATTCCGCCGTCTTGATCGCCATGCAATCGCCCGACAGCATATAGAAATGCGTTGCCCTGGGAAACGCTTCCTCGGCAGCAGCAACGGTATTCAATGTCGCCTGCACCAGCGACCATTCCCCCCAGCCACATTTGATCCGCTTTTTCGCAAAGACAACATTCGGGTTGTCTTTCAGGGCGTTCTGAATTTTCCGGTAGTGATCCGGATTGGCGCGGGCATCAAAATGAATCGCCATACTGTCACCAACGGCGGTAAGCCGCTCAGCCTGCCTGATGATCGCTTCAGGCTCTTTGTGACATAGCAGAATATAGGCAATTCGTGCCATTTTCGGACCAAACCTCGACAAACTGACGAATGATACCCTAGATAGCGTGAACAGCCGTTGAATAAACAGCATTTCTTTGCTTTTTTGTGCCTGACTGTCTCACAGGGCACAAACTGTTGAGAGTAATTCTTGGAGGCGCGGTTCAATAATGGGGTTTCCCGGCACATGGATGACCGAAAGTCAGAGTGTAATCTACCGAGTGGTGCCAAAATGCGCCTGCTCGACCATTGGCCAGATTATGTACTATTCCGATCATGGAGAGTTTTTTGACGGCGACATCCACGATGCCTCGGGGAAAATGCACAAATGGGCGTTTGATGACAGCAAGCCGCTGATCGAGAAAAATGTCCTCGCGCATGAAACCTATGCTTTCACATGTGTGCGAAACCCCTACACCCGTATCCTGAGTTCTTTCTTTGACAAAATCTGCGGCATTCAAAGAAACGGCAAGCGTTACCGCGGCAATCTGGTTCCGCAGGTGATCCAGAAATACGGGATAGAAGTTGGCGGAGAAGACGGCAAAGAGCCGTTTGACCAGATCAAAAGCTTTCGCCGCTTTCTGCTGTTTGCCCGTGACACGATCCGTTGGCGCAAGCCCATGGACCCGGATATCCACTGGTCGGCCATGTCAGGCCATGTTTCCACATTCATTCTGAACGGGGGCCGGTACAACCGCATTGTATCCACTGAGCAGTTCGACGAAGGCATGCAGGCGGTTCTCGATTCCATAGAAACCCCGCATCAGGTCGATCTGGCCAATATTCCCCGTTTCAACGAAAGCGAAGGCCACGGCCCCAAGCGCGCCCACCCGGTTGAGGATTATTTCGACGATCTGTCGATGCATCTCGTTTACGAAATATACAAACGTGATTTCAATCTGTTCAAATACGATTTTGAAAACCCGGGCAACAAGATGCCATTGGGCGAGATTGACCTTGATGAAGTCCATGCGAAATTGGGCGATTGAAACGAGCCCATCCCCGTCAGGCGCCGTCGAACACACTGCCGGCTGTTTATGCGAACGGCCCCCGCCATGAAACTGAAAAACAGCCGCGTCATTCTGCGGCCTGTTCTTGCGCCCCTCCATGGTTCCAGAATGTCCTGACCCGCTGACCGGCGGGCAATCGCGAGGCACATCGAAAGGCGACCGGATGTATTGGATGTGGATGTCATCCACAACAAACCAGCCTTCCTTCAGCTGCACTTGCTGTAACCACAACTGCCGCAGGTCATACAGCCTTCGAGCATACGCATGTCGTATTGGCCGCAACTTGGGCAGGCTTTTGCGCGCGGCGCCTCTCCGACAGCCAGGACCTGGGCCTGCGGGTCTGTTTTCAGGCCCATGCCTTCGCCGCCGATGAAACCGATGTTGATGAGGTGGCGCTCGATCACGCCGCCGATCGCGGCCAGAATCGAGGGGATATACTTGCCCTCCATCCAGGCCCCGCCACGCGGGTCGAACACGGCTTTCAGTTCCTCCACGACAAACGACACATCTCCGCCACGCCGGAACACCGCACTGATCATGCGGGTCAGGGCCACGGTCCAGGCAAAATGCTCCATGTTCTTGGAATTGATGAACACCTCAAAAGGCCGTCTGTGGCCGTTGATCACAACATCATTCACCGTGATATAGATTGCGTGCTCACTGTCGGGCCATTTCAGCTTGTAGGTATTGCCTTCCAGGGTTTGCGGCCGGTCCAATGGCTCGGAAATATACACCACATCCGCGCCACGGTCGGTTTCCGGCGTCTTGTCGTCTTGCTCATCCACCGAGAGCACCGATCCCGTCACCGCATTGGGGCGATAGGTGGTGCAGCCCTTGCAGCCGGTTTCATAGGCTTCCAGGTAGATGTCCTTGAAATCCTCAAAGCTGATGTCTTCGGGGCAGTTGATGGTCTTCGAGATGCTCGAATCCACCCATTTCTGGGCCGCGGCCTGCATTTTCACGTGATCCATTGGCGCAAGCGTCTGCGCATTCACAAAGTAATCCGGCAATGGCTGGTCACCATATTTCTCGCGCCACAGATCAACGGCGTAATCCACCACTTCTTCCTCGGTACGCGTACCGTCCGGCTGCAGAACCTTGCGCGTATACGCATAGGCAAAAACCGGCTCTATGCCGCTGCTGACATTGCCCGCCAGCAGGCTGATTGTCCCGGTTGGCGCGATCGATGTCAGCAGGGCGTTGCGAATGCCGTGTTTGCGAATGGCGTCTTTGACGTCATCATCCATATGCTGGAAAAAAGCGCCGCCAAGGTATTTTTCCGCGTCAAACAGCGGAAAAGCCCCCTTTTCGCGCGCCAGATCCGCGCTGGCCAGATAGGCGGCGCGGGCGATCTCCTTCATCCAGGCTTCGGTTTGCGCCACCGCCGCATCCGAACCATAGCGCAGCCCCAGCATCAGCAGCGCATCCGCAAGCCCGGTAACCCCCAGGCCTATCCGGCGCTTGTCGTTGGCTTCTTTTTCCTGCTGCGGCAGCGGAAAGCGGCTGGCGCTCACCACATTGTCCATCATCCGCACAGCCGTTTGCACCAGTTCCGAGAGCGCCGCGCCTTCGACCCTTGCGGTTTTCTCAAACGGATCCGCCACCAGTTTCGCAAGGTTCACCGAGCCCAGCAAACAGGCGCCATAGGGTGGCAGGGGTTGTTCGCCGCAGGGGTTGGTTGCGGCGATGGTTTCGCAATAGTTCAGGTTGTTGGTTGCGTTGATCCGGTCGATGAAAATCACCCCCGGTTCGGCAAAATCATAGGTGGATTTCATGATCCTGTTCCACAGGTCACGCGCCTCGACCGTGCGGTAAACCTTGTGGTCAAAGACAAGATCCCAGCTTTTACCGGCCTTGACCGCCGCCATGAAATCATCTGTTACCAGCACCGACATGTTGAACATGCGCAACCGCGCCGGATCGCGCTTGGCGCCGATGAAATCCTCGATGTCCGGGTGATCGCAACGCATGGTGGCCATCATCGCCCCGCGCCGGCTCCCGGCGCTCATGATGGTGCGGCACATGGAATCCCACACATCCATAAAGGAAAGCGGCCCCGAGGCATCGGCGCCCACACCCTTTACATCGGCCCCCCTGGGCCGGATCGTCGAGAAATCAAAGCCGACACCGCCACCCTGCTGCATGGTCAGCGCGGCTTCCTTCAGGTTCTCGAAAATGCCGCCCATATCGTCCGGGATGGTGCCCATGACAAAACAGTTGAAAAGCGTCACCGCCCGGCCGGTTCCGGCCCCGGCGATGATCCGCCCGGCCGGCAGGAATTTGAAATCTTCAAGGGCGGCGTAGAATGTCTCTTCCCAAGCGTCCGGCGTCTCTTCCACTGCTGCCAGCGCCCGCGCAATCCGTCGCCAGCTGTCTTCCACCGTTTGGTCCACGGGTTTGCCGTGGTCCTTCAGGCGGTATTTCATATCCCAGATCTGTTCGGCAATCGGGGCAGCGAAACGGCTCATGTCCTAAATCCCATGGTAGCTGTGGCAAGCGCGCAGAAGAGCATCCATTGATACGCCCAACACCCCAGGCGGTCAATTGAATTTCCCCGGCAAGCGGCTATGCTGGGTGAGTCGCATTATAGCACATTTCGGGGGCCTTGGTGAAAAACACCATACATATGGTAAAACTCTGCGTCGGAATCGACTCGGTTGAGCATCTGCAAGACTATCGCGCCCGGATGCGTGCCAAAGGCGCGCCCGACCCGCCCCGCCATGTTACGCGCATGTGGCCCCGGCGCGAGGCCGAGCTTTTGAACGGCGGCTCGCTCTATTGGGTCATTCGTGGCGTTATTCAGGCCCGGCAACGCATTTTGCGGCTGGACGAGGTGATCGGAGAAGACGGCATCCGCCGCTGTGGCATCATAATGGATCCGGAAATCATCCGCACGACAGCCGCGCCGCGCCGGCCCTTTCAGGGCTGGCGGTATCTGACGCCCTCCGACGCGCCCCCCGATCTGGCCAAGGCCTGCGGGCAAGAGACCAACCTGCCGCCGGAAATGGCCTCGGCACTGGCAGAAATCGGCGTTCGCTAATCCGTCAGGCCATCGGTATTAACAGTATTTTATCTTTTATTAACAGCGCGTTACGCGGCCGCACTTCCGGAAATCCGCAAGAGAATCATTGTGATTTCAACCCCTTGGCCGAGAAATGTTTCGCGTGCGAAACATTCTGAACCAGCCGTTGCAGCGCCTGTTCCAGTACCGCATGCCGGCAGGCGATGTTCAGCCGCACAAAGCCTTCGCCTTCCGGGCCGAATGCCTGCCCGCGTGTCACGGCCCATCCCGCCTTGCGGCGCAGAAATGCGATCAGATCATCAGGCGTCAGCCCGGTCTTGCGGAAATCAAGCCAGACCAGAAATGTCCCTTCCGGCTCGATCAGCTCCACCTCGGCAAGCGGGGCAATATACCGCCGCACAAGCGCAAGGTTCTTTTCCAGACAGGTCAGAACCGCATCCAGCCACGGCCCGCCGCGCGCATAGGCCGCCAGCATCGCAACGCTGGCAAAAGCATTGTTCTTGTTCACCGTCAGCCGGCTGTTTTCCGCCTGAAATGTCTGGCGCCGCTCTGCGTTGCTGACAATGGTGAACGCCGAACAGCAGGAGGCAATATTGAAACTTTTCGCCGGGGAAATACAGGTAATGGCATTCCCGGCAAATTCCTCACCCAGCGCCGCAAACGGCGTGTACCGGTGCCCGGAAAAGGTAATGTCGCCGTGGATTTCATCCGATACGACCAGCACGTCATGGCGCGCGCAAATCTGGCCCATCCGGCGCAGCTCCTGCGGGCTCCAGACCCGGCCAACCGGGTTATGCGGGTTGCACAGCAGCAGTATTCTGTTGGCAGGATCGGCCGCCAGCCTTTCCAGCCCGGCAAAATCCATTTCGTACCGGCCGTCTTGCAGAACCAGTGGATTTCGCACAATTTCCCGGTCGTTTTCACGCAGAATGTCATAGAAATCAAAAAAGACCGGCGGCTGCACGATCACACCCTCACCCGGCCCTGAAAACAGCGAAACCGCTATGGCCAGACTGTTCAGAACATTGGGGGCACGCAGGATATGCTGCGTGTCCACCTGCCAGCCATGCCGCGTTTTCAGCCAATCCGTCAGGGCGGGGAAAAGCGCCTCGGGCACCGCCTCATAGCCAAACACCCCATGATCCAGCCGCTGTTGCATGGCCTGCAAAACCACGGGCGGGGCCTTGAAATCCATATCGGCAACCCCGGCGGCAAAAAGGTGCTCGCCGCCCTGCCCCAGCACCATCGGATGGGTTTTCAGCGCCGGAACCGCGCGCCGGTTGACCTCTTCGTCAAAGTCGAATGTTTCCATAACCGCCACGCTTCCCTTTCATGGTCATTGCAGATCAACCATTGCCCGCAGGGTCCAGGCGGGCGACAAAGGCGCGAAGCGTGGCCCTGTCTTCTTCATTCAGTGTTTCGCTTCGCGTGCTGAACAATGTCGCCTGTGACCGCAGAACCAGCCCGTCCGACAGCAGCCGCAAATGGTTTGCCCGCAATGTTTCGCCGGTCGAGGTGATATCGGCAATTGCCTCGGCCGTTCCGTTCTTGACCGTGCCTTCCGTTGCCCCCTGACTGTCAACCAACTGATAATCGGCAACCCCGTTTTGCCGCAGGAAATCACGGATCAGCCGGTGGTATTTGGTGGCAATGCGCAAGCGGAATCCATGACGATCCCGGAACTGCGCGGCAACCGCATCCAGATCATCCAATGTGTCCACATCAACCCAGCAGGCCGGCACCGCAAGCACAAGATCCGCGTGACCAAACCCCATGGGTATCAGTTCACTGACCTGCGCATCCCAAAGGGCCAGCCTTTCGCGGACAAGATCCGTCCCGGTCACCCCCAGATGAATGCGCCCGGCCGCCAGTTCACGCGGGATTTCGCCTGCCGACAAAAGCACCAGTTCCACATTCTCGATATCGGCAACCGCGCCAGAGTATTCCCGCTCCGATCCGGTGCGCCGCAAGGTCACACCATGTTTGCCAAACCAGTCAAAGGTCTTTTCCATCAACCGGCCTTTGGACGGGATTCCCAGCTTTACCGTCATGCCAGCGCCCTTTTCAGTTCCAGCACCAGTTCCGGGCGGATCACCCCGCCGACCGCTGCGAAAGACCCGGTGTTGTCTTTCCGGCGCAGCATCCCGGTCAGCGCGTCATAACGCCCGCCCGTGGCAACCGCAGGCAGATCCGGCCGATCCGCGGCGTAAAAGCCAAAGACAAAACCGTCGTAATACTCCATCGTGGTACGGCCGTAAGAGCCTTCGAATTCCAGCGAGTCCGCATCCACCCCCTGCAGCGCCAGCGCGTCCAGACGGCGCGCAAACTGCTCAACCGCGGGGGCCAGGGCCGCCAGATCAACCGACAGATCGCGCAGCCGCTCCAGCACCATGGGGGCTGTTTCGCGCAAATTCAGAATCTCGTCCAGCATCTCGGCCTCGCCTGGCGAAATCGGCGGCTCTGCCGCATCCTGGACCAGAACCCGGATACGGGCCTCTATTTCCTCCACATCGCGCAGCCCGATATGCGGGGCGGAATCCGCCAGCACGTTTTTGCCTTCGGCGACCGCCTGCAACAACGCCTTGCGTGCAACCGGCGTCGGTTTTTTACCGCCATATCGGTCCAGCAACGCCCGAAACCGGCGCGGCCTCCAGATATGCCGCTGCAAGGCGCGTTTGCGCGCCTCACTTGTTGCCAGTCCGCGCACCGCCGCCATCAGTATGCCGATATCGCCAGTGGCCGCCCGCAAGCCAAGCGGTGACAAGACCTCCTGAAACAGGGCGAAAACTTCAGCATCCGCCGCCGCAAGTTCCCCGGAGGAGAAAAGCTCGTATCCGGTCTGAACGTATTCGGACGGGCGGGACGGATCAAACGCCTGCTGGCGAAAGACTTCCCCCATATAGGTATAGCGGGCTTCGTCCTTGCCGTTTTGCATGTGGTGCAGAACGACGGGCACGGTAAAGTCGGGCCGCAGCATCAATTCGCCGCGCAACGGGTCATGCGTAACATAGGCGCGCGCGCGAATATCCTCGCCGTACAGATCCAGCAACGTATCCGCCGGTTGCAGAATATCGGCTTCCACCGGCAGCGCACCCGCGGCCTGGAAAAAGCCGGTCAACCGCCGGGCCTCGGCGCGAATGTCAGACCGGGAAATCACTGGCCGGAATCCAGCATTGCCCGAACCTGCGCCACCAGGTCGGTGCGGGGAACCTCGCGCTGCGCTGGTTGGGATTTCCATTCTTCAAGGCTGGCGCTTTCGGCAATCCTTGCCCCCAGAACCAGATCCTTCAGTTGCACAACGCCCCGCTCGGCCTCGTCACCCCCCTGAATGACGGCAATGGGGGATTGCCGCTTGTCCGCATATTTCAACTGGTTGCCAAAATTCTTTGGATTGCCCAGATAAACCTCGGCGCGGATCCCCGCCGCGCGCAACTCGTCGACCATGGCCTGATAATCCGGCATCCGGTTGCGGTCCATGACCGTCACCACCACCGGGCCTTTTGCGGCTGAACCACCAATTCTGCCCTTCATGCGCAGCGCCGCCAACAAACGGTCAACCCCGATGGAAACCCCGGTGGCCGGCACAGCCTGTCCGGTGAACCGCTTGACCAGATCATCATAGCGGCCGCCACCGGCCACCGAGCCAAAGCGCCGCACCCGCCCCTTTTCGTCGGTAATGTCAAAGGTCAGCTCGGCCTCGTAAACCGGCCCTGTATAGTAACCAAGACCACGCACGACGGACGGGTCGATTTCGATCTGCTCCGCCCCATAGCCCTGCGCGGTCAGCAGGGTGGCGATGGTTTCAAGTTCCTGCACACCCTCCAGCCCAACCGCCGATCCGCCGACGGCAGCCCGCAGATTGGCCAGTGTTGCGGCGGTGTCGTCTGCCTTTGAGGTCAGAAAGGCAATGACCGGCCCGGCCTGGGCCTCGCTCAGCCCAACGCCGTCGATATAGGCCCCCGAAGCATCGAGCCGTCCCTTGCCCAACAGCGCGCGCACACCGCTTTCGCCCACCTTGTCGAACTTGTCGATCGTGCGCAAAACCGCGTTTCGGGTTTCCTCACCCTCCAGCCCCATGGTTTCCAGCACGCCATTCAGAACCTTTCGGTTGTTGATGCGCACAATATAATCACCCCGCGCAATGCCCACGGCCTCCAGCGTGTCCGCCAGCATCGCGCAGATTTCCGCGTCGGCCGCGATGCTCGGGGCGCCCACCGTATCGGCATCACACTGGTAAAACTGGCGAAACCGTCCGGGGCCCGGTTTTTCGTTGCGCCACACCGGCCCCATGGCGTACCGCCGGTACGGTGTTGGCAGATCGTTGCGAAACTGCGCATAAACCCGCGCCAGCGGTGCCGTCATGTCATAGCGCAGGGCCAGCCAGTCGCCTGGCTTGCTGTCACTATTGCTGTCGCCTTCTTCCTGCCAGGCAAAGACACCTGCATTCGGGCGGTCGACATCGGGCAGAAACTTGCCCAGCGCCTCGACGGTTTCAACCGCAGAGGTTTCCAGTGCGTCAAAACCGTAAAGCTCATACACCGCTGCAATCTTGTCGAGCATCGCCTTGCGCTCGGCGATCTCTGCTCCGAAATAGTCGCGAAACCCTTTCGGCGTCTGGGCTTTGGGGCGCGGTTGTTTTTTCTGCTTGGCCATGGGTTTGGTCTCTTGTTCTGTTGTTGCGGTCGCGTTTAGCGAAGGTCAGGCCCACAGGCAAGGCACGCTGCAGCAAACACCGGCTTGTTCACGGCAGATATTCGCGTTAGAGCCCCCCCATGAGCACACATGAAATAACCGATCTGCAAGAGCAGGTCGCGCATCTGACCAAAACAGTTGACGAGTTGTCCGATATCGTTGCGCGGCAGGAAAACGAACTGGCCCGCATCAATGCACGCCTTGTGCGCCTGATGGAACGCGAGGCCGGGCGCGAAGTGGATGAAGGCGGAACCGTGCCGCTGGCCGATCAGAAACCGCCGCACTGGTAGGTTTTTCCGTCAGCGGCTTTGCAGGTCGCTTGCCAGAATATCGCCACCATACAAGAGCGCTTCTCCCCAGCGGGCATTGCCGCCGAAGTTTTCGTAATATGTCAGGAATGCCGCGGCCCGGTCCATGGCTGCGGAACGCCGCCCGCACGGTTTGCCGCGCGAAACCTTGCAAATCCGGCGCTTGAGCTTTTCATACGCAATGTCGGCCGAGGAAAATTTCAAGGTTTTCGACGAGATGTCATAGCGCAGGGCTTCGTGCTGCGACGGGGCGCCAAGCAATGCAAGTGCCGCGGTGAACTGGCGCGGGCAGCCATCCTTGAAACCTGTCAGAAATTGCGTATGCGGGCCCGGGTTGCCCGGTGCGGTGTCATAGAGTTTATAGCCCCTGCCACGTTCCGGATACCGGTCAACCTGTTTGCCCAGCGCCTTGCCGCTGATGCCGCAGGCAATTCCGATGGTGCCATATGGCAAAACCGTTCCGGGGGGCACCTGCAGGCCGGCGGCCGGCCGGGGTTTGCGCGGGCCAAACAGGCCCCGCCGTCTGGTCTGGTCTGTTTGCTGGCCTTTCGGGGCTTTTGGGGTGGCCTCCACGGCAACCGCCAGGGACGCAACCTGTGGTGCGGCCGGGGTATCCGCGGTTTGCCCTGACGCTTTCGCAACCGCAGGCTTTCCAAAAATCCGCGCCAGCAAACCATGCTTTTGCGGGGCCGGTTCGGCTTGTGCGTTTTCCTCTGGTGCAGCATCGGATGCCGCTGGCCCGTTGTCACTGGCCGGTTGCGCTGCCGGCAAAGCTCTCGCGCCTCCCGCAGGCCTGGGTTTTGGTCGGGCGACGCGGTCGGTCTTGTGAAACAGGCGGCTCAGAAACCCGGCGGATTTTGCCCCTTCAGGTTGCGCAGCATCCAGAGGCGCGGCATCTGCCGGGGCGGCCATATCGACGCTTGGCGCATCTTCGGCAACATCAACATCCGCCAAGAGGGGCAGCGCGTCGGGTTGCGTTTTCAAGCAACCTGCAAGCGCCAAAAGAACAATCAACAAGGAAAAGACACGCGCCAAATCAGGCTTCCTCTACGGTTAAAACACCACCAAGGCTCTTGATTGCACCCTTGATCTGAGGGTTGACCGGATAGTTGTTTCCAACCAACATATCAACCTCTCCGGGCAAATCCGCGGCCATCAGACACAGGGTGACCGGGCCGCCGCGGCGCATTTTCGTGGCTTGCCGGGCCTGTTCCAGAACAGAGCGGATCGACTCGGCGGCCTCTGCTGTGTTGACAAACACCTTCAGCCCCATCGACCCGGCTTCGGCCGCCACACCATCAACCGGCTGAACGGAACGCGCCAAAAGCTTGAGCTGCTCGGCCTCCATCGTCGCTTCGACCGTCAGCACCACATTGCTGCCGGCCTCAAGATTGTCACCGGCTGCCTCCAGAACATCGGAAAAGACCGTTATCTCGTAAAGCCCGGTCGGATCGGAAAGCTGTACAAAAGCATATCTGTTGCCACGTGCCGATTTCCGCTCGCGTTTCGCAGCGACCGACCCGACCATTTTCACCAGGGCCGGCCCGGTTTGCACTTTCCGCTCCACCTCGGCCAGCGTCACCACGCCCTTGCGTTTCAGCGGCACCATGTAATCATCCAGCGGATGGCCGGAAAGATAGAAACCGATCGCCTTGTGTTCTTCTGCCAGGCGTTCGTTCGGCAACCAGTCGGCCAGGGGCGACAGGCGCGGTTCGGGCAGGTCGTCGCCCGCATCGCCAAACAGCGATACCTGGCTGGAGCTTCGCTGTTCATGAATGGCCGCAGAATACCCCACCAGCGATTCCAGGCTGTCAAAGACCCGGCGACGGTTGGGATCAAGCTGATCAAACGCCCCGGCACGGGCCAGCATTTCCAGCGGGCGTTTTCCCACGCGTTTCAGATCAACCCGGCGGGCAAAATCAAACAGGGATGTGAAAGGCTGCGGTCCGCTCTCGGTTTCACGCGCCTTCTCGATCAGGCGCATTGCCTCGACCCCGACATTCTTGAGCGCCCCGAGCGCATAGACAACCTTGCCGTCTGTCACGCTGAACGTGGCCAGGGAGCGATTGACGCAGGGCGGAATGATTTCCAGCTCCAGGCCCTTGATGATCTCTTCCTTGTAAACGCCCAGCTTGTCGGTCAGGTGGATATCGCAGTTCATGACACCGGCCATGAACTCGACCGGGTAGTTCGCCTTCAGCCATGCCGTCTGATAGGACACCACCGCATAGGCCGCCGCGTGGGATTTGTTGAATCCGTAGTTGGCGAATTTTTCCAGCAGGTCGAAAACCTCGCTGGCCTTCTTCTTGTCCACCCCGTTTTCCATCGCGCCTTTTTCGAATTTGGGGCGCTCCTTGGCCATCTCCTCGGCGATCTTCTTGCCCATCGCGCGGCGCAGCAGATCAGCACCGCCAAGGCTGTAACCGGCCATCACCTGCGCAATCTGCATCACCTGTTCCTGATAGACGATGATGCCCTGGGTTTCCTCCAGGATATGGTCAATCAGCGGATGGATCGATTCCCGTTCGCGCAGGCCGTTCTTGACCTCGCAATAGGTGGGAATGTTTTCCATCGGGCCGGGGCGATACAGGGCCACCAGCGCCACGATATCCTCGATGCAGGTGGGTTTCATCCGCCGCAGCGCGTCCATCATGCCGGTGGATTCAACCTGGAACACCGCCACCGTTTTGGCGCTGGCGTAAAGCTCATAGGTTTTTTCGTCATCCAGCGGGATCTGGCCGATGTCGATCTCGACACCGCGCTGTTTCAGCAGGCCGAGGGCGTTCTGGATCACGGTCAGGGTTTTCAGCCCGAGAAAATCGAATTTCACCAGACCGGCCTGTTCGACCCATTTCATGTTGAACTGGGTGGCCGGCATGTCCGAGCGCGGATCCTGATAGAGCGGCACCAATTCGTCAATCGGACGATCACCGATCACCACACCGGCGGCGTGGGTGGATGCGTTTCGCAGCAGCCCTTCGACCTGCTGCCCGTAACGCAACAGCCGTTCGACCACTTCTTCGCTCTTGGCCATTTCACGCAGGCGCGGCTCTTCTGCCAGCGCCTTTTCGATTGACATCGGCTTGACGCCCTCAACCGGTATCAGCTTGGACAGCTTGTCCACCTGGCCGTAAGGCATCTGCAACACCCGGCCAATGTCACGCACCGCCGCCTTGGACAAAAGCGCACCAAAGGTGATGATCTGCGCCACCTTTTCGCGCCCGTATTTCTGCTGAACATACTCGATCACCTCTTCGCGCCGATCCATGCAGAAATCGATGTCAAAGTCGGGCATGGAAACCCGTTCAGGGTTCAGGAAACGTTCGAACAGCAGGTTGTATCGCAGCGGATCCAGATCGGTGATGGTCAGGGCATAGGCCACCAGGCTGCCCGCCCCCGAGCCCCGCCCCGGCCCGACCGGAATATCATGGTCCTTGGCCCATTTGATGAAATCGGCCACGATCAGAAAGTAGCCGGGAAATCCCATGCTCTCGATGATGCCCAGTTCAAATTCCAGCCGCTTTTCATAGTCTTCCACCGGGGCGGCATGGGGAATGACATCCAGACGCTGCTTCAGGCCCCTGCGCGCCTGCCGTTTCAGTTCTTCAACCTCGTCATCGGCAAATTTCGGCAGGATCGGCGGCCGTCTGTAGGCCATGAAGGCACAGCGTTTGGCAATTTCTACCGTGTTTTCCAAGGCTTCCGGCAGGTCGGCAAACAATGTGGCCATTTCCGCGGGGGACTTGAAATAATGCTGTGGCGTCAGGCGCCGGCGCGGTTCCTGCTGGTCAACATAGGCCCCCTGCGCGATGCAAAGCAGGGCATCATGTGCCTCGTACATATCCGTTTTGGGAAAATACACATCGTTTGTCGCAACCAGCGGCAACCCCATTGCATAGGCCATTTCCACAAAGCCGCGTTCGGTTGTCTGTTCCACGGCCGGGGGCTGCCCTGCCTCGTCATGGTGGCGTTGCAGCTCGACATACAGGCGGTTGGGATAGATCTCGGCAAGTCGTTGCATGAAGGCCTGCGCAGGTTGGCGCTGATCGGCCTGCAACAGCTTTCCAACCGGCCCCTCGGGGCCACCAGAGAGGCAGATCAGCCCTTCGGAATGTGACGCCAGTTGTTCTGTATCCACCTGCGGCAACTCACCCGCTGCATCCAGATAAAGACAGGAGTTCAGCTTCATCAGGTTTCTGTAGCCGGCTTCGTTCTGGGCCAGCAACACGACAGCGGCAGGGTTGGGCAGCCGCTCGCCCGGTCTTGCCTGTTCATAGGAAACATCCACCTGACAGCCGATGATGGGCTGTATGCCGGCACCAGAGGCCGTGACGGAAAACTCCAGCGCCGCAAACATGTTGTTGCTGTCGGTCACGGCCACAGCCGGCATTTGCATCGCCTTGCACATCTCCGGCAGTTTTTTGACCGGGACAGCCCCTTCAAGCAGGGAATATTGCGTATGCACGCGCAAATGGATGAATCGCGGATCACTCATGCCGGCAAACTAACGCAGAGCGGATGGAAAAGAAAACCTCTATGGCGTTCCGACCTTGCCTTGAATCGAAAGGCAACACATTGCGCGGTTGAGCGCCCGCGAAAGGCAGCGCAATGTGGCGCAGGGTTTATAGGTCTACGCCCTAAGTTTGTGAATCCGGTTCCAACAGTTCGATCCGGTTGCCAAACGGGTCGTGGATGTATCCGCGCCTGTATCCGGGCAGGGCGGAATCACGTTGAACGCTTGTTCCGGCGGATTTCAGATACGCGAACAGCTCTTGCAGGCCCGAAACCTCAAACGCCGGGTGTGCCTTGCCTGCCGGCCTGAAATCCTCCTCTACGCCGAGATGCAAACGCACCGTTCCCTGCTCGAACCAAACCCCGCCCCTTGCGGCCAGAATCGGCGGTTTTTCAACTTCTTTGAAACCCAGAGCACCCTGGTAGAAAGTGCGCGCCGCGTCTTCTTCACCCTTGGGCATTGCCAGTTGGACATGATGTAAACCGCAAATCTTCAATACAATATCTCCATAAAATCAATAGGGTAGCACTTACAGTATACATTAGTATACAGTACTTCCGGCGTTTTCTCAAATATATTTGTTGCTTTGTTTCACCGCTTGGGCTTTGCTTGCGAATGGACAAACGGTCGCACGCCCGCTTTACGTCGCATCGGGCCGGTGTGCATTTTGGCTGCACGAAGAGAACGCGACAACGGAATTCAAATGACGGACATCGTGTTTCTTCTGAACGGAGAAGCCCAACGCCTGAGCAACGTGTCGCCAACGCACACGCTGCTGGACTGGCTGCGCGAAACCAGACATTTGACAGGAACCAAAGAGGGCTGCAACGAGGGTGATTGCGGCGCCTGCACCGTGATGGTGACAGACAATAGCGGCGCACATGCGATGAACGCCTGCATCCTGCTGTTGCCGCAATTGAACGGCAAGGCTGTCCGCACCATCGAGGGTATGAGCGGCCCGGACGGCACATTGCACCCGGTTCAGCAGGAGATGGTTGAAAAACACGGCTCTCAATGCGGTTTCTGCACGCCGGGCATCGTTGTTTCACTGGCAACGGCGCATTTGAACGGTGAAACCAACCATGATGACGTCCTGGCCGGAAACCTGTGCCGCTGCACGGGATACGCACCAATCATCCGCGCCGCCGAGGCTGCAAGCCAAACCAGCGCGCCGGAATGGATGAAAGAAGACCTCTCCGCCCTGGATGGGATTGCGGTGGCAACCTCACCCTTTTTCCCGCAAACGACAGACGCGCTTGCCACCTGGTATTCGCAAAACCCCGATGCGACGCTGGTCGCTGGGGCCACGGACATCGGGCTGTGGGTGACCAAGCAACTGCGGGAGTTGCCAAAACCTGCCTTCCTGAACGGCATTGAAGACCTGAGGCAAACAGAAACCGGACCAGAGGAAATTCGCCTGGGCGCAGGTGTGACCCTGCGCGAGCTTGGCAGGCTGATGGCGGATCTGCACCCGTCTTTTGCCGCCATGATCCGCCGGTTCGGATCGGTTCAGGTGCGCAATGCCGCAACATTGGGCGGCAATATCGCCAATGGCTCGCCGATCGGTGATACACCCCCGCCGCTGATTGCGCTCGGCGCCCGGCTGCATTTGCGAAAGGGCGACAGGCTGCGCGACATGCCGCTTGAGGATTTCTTTGTCGATTACGGCAAACAGGACAGAAAACCGGGGGAATTTCTGCAAGCGGTGACAATTCCGCGCCAGCCGGACAATCTGCGTGTCTACAAGGTATCCAAACGCTTTGACCAGGATATTTCCGCCCTGTGCGGCGCTTTCAACATATCTGTCGTCAATGGCGTGGTTTCCGCGGCGAGAATTGCCTTTGGCGGCATGGCGGCCATTCCAAAACGCGCGCGCCATGTGGAAAAGGCGCTGACAGATCGGCCCTGGACGCAAGAAACCATCGCAACGGCAGCGGCGCAGTTTGCGCGTGATTTTACCCCGCTCAGCGATATGCGGGCTTCGGCAGACTATCGCCTGATCACCGCGCAAAACCTGCTGCGGCGCTGTTTTGAAGAGATGAACGGCATGCCGGTCAATGTGCTGGAGGTCCAGGCATGAGCCGCCCGCTGCCCCATGATGCCGCCAGCCTGCATGTAACCGGCAAGGCGCGTTACGTTGACGATATCCCAACCCCGGCAGACTGCCTGCATCTGGCCTTTGGCCTGTCCGAAATCGCCCATGGCGACATAGATTCTCTGGATCTGGACGCGGTGCGGCGCGCGCCGGGGGTTGTGCGGGTTCTGACGGCCGGGGATTTGCCGGGGTCCAACGATGTCTCGCCCGCCGCCGGGGATGAGCCGCTGTTGGCCGCCGACACGGTTCACTATATCGGCCAGCCGGTTTTCGCGGTGGTTGCCACCTCGCATCTGGCGGCGCGCAAGGCCGCACGGCTGGGGCGCATCAGCTATACGGAACGCAAGGCCGTTCTGAGTATTGATGATGCCCTGGCGGCCAACAGCCGGTTTGAGAACGGACCGATCGTCTGGTCAAAGGGCGACGCCCCCCGGGCGATAAAGGCGGCGCCACGCCGGCTGCGCGGACGCATCGAAATGGGCGGGCAGGAGCATTTTTATCTGGAAGGCCAGTGCGCACTGGCCCTGCCGCAGGAAAACGGCGATATGGTGGTGCATTCAAGCACCCAGCATCCGACAGAAATTCAGCACAAGGTGGCCGAAGCCCTGAATCTGCCGATGAGCGGTGTGCGTGTCGAAGTGCGGCGCATGGGCGGCGGTTTTGGCGGCAAGGAAAGTCAGGGCAACGCGCTGGCCGTGGCATGTGCCGTGGCGGCGCGCATGACCGGACAGCCCTGCAAGATGCGTTATGACCGGGATGATGACATGACAATCACCGGCAAACGTCATGATTTCCGGATCGATTACCATGTCGGGTTTGACGATCAGGGTCAGATCCTGGGCATTGAATTCACGCAGTTTGCCCGGTGTGGCTGGGCCATGGATCTGAGCCTGCCGGTGGCGGACCGGGCGATGCTGCACGCAGACAATGCGTATTTCCTGCCGGATGTGAGCATCACCAGTCACCGCCTGCGCACCAACACCCAATCTGCCACGGCCTTTCGCGGATTTGGCGGCCCGCAGGGCATTCTGGGAATCGAACGGGTGATCGACCATATCGCCCATGATCTGGGGCTGGATCCGCTGCTGGTCCGGCAGAATAACTTTTATGCCTCCGGCGGGGATATTTCCGCCATTCGGAAGGATGTTCAGACAACGCCCTACCATCAGCCGGTGGAAGACAGCGTCATTCGGGAACTGGTGCAGGAATTGTCAGAGAGTGCCGGTTATGCAGCGCGGCGAGAAGCAGTCAGGCAATGGAATGCAACACACCCATTGTTGAAAAAGGGCATCGCCCTCACGCCGGTCAAGTTCGGAATCAGTTTCACACTGACCCATCTCAACCAGGCCGGGGCATTGGTGCATGTCTATCAGGACGGATCGGTTTATCTGAACCATGGCGGGACCGAAATGGGACAGGGCCTGTTTCAGAAGGTGGCACAAGTGGCGGCAACGGTTTTCAGCATTGATCCGGCTCAGGTGAAAATAACGGCAACAGACACCGGCAAGGTGCCGAACACCTCGGCAACCGCTGCCTCCAGCGGCTCGGATCTCAATGGTATGGCGGTCAAGGCCGCCTGCGAGGTGCTGCGCGACCGGATGGCGGAAGTGCTGGCCGGTCGGCACCAGACAGAGGCGGCGAATGTACGCTTTGACGCGGGGCGGGTTCTGGTTGGCAACAAGGTGTACAGTTTCGCCGAAGTTGCAAAAATCACATATGAATCAAGGGTCAGCCTGTCGGCAACCGGGTTTTACGAAACGCCTTGTATCAGCTGGGACCGGCTGCGGGGCACCGGGCGGCCGTTCTATTATTTTGCCTATGGCGCGGCGATCAGCGAGGTGGTGCTGGATGTGCTGACCGGCGAAAACCGGTTGCTCAGGGTGGATATTCTGCATGATGTGGGCAACTCACTGAACCCGGCGCTGGACATCGGCCAGATCGAAGGTGGGTTCGTTCAGGGGGCCGGATGGCTGACCACCGAAGAACTGGTCTGGGACGAAACCGGCCGGCTGCGCACACATGCGCCCTCGACATACAAGATACCGGCCTGTTCTGACCGCCCCGACATTTTCAACACCGCCCTCTATGATAACGAAAACCGGGCCGAAACGATCTATCGTTCAAAGGCCGTCGGAGAGCCGCCGTTCATGCATGGCATTTCCAGCTTTCTGGCCTTGTCGGACGCGCTGACCGCCTGTGGTGAAACCTACCCGGCGCTGGATGCCCCGGCAACGGCAGAGAGAATCATGACGACAGCGCGGCGTCTTGCAGGGGATGAGACATGAGTTTCGATCTCTGCGAACTGGACAAAGCCGTCAAAGCCCACGGCACCGTTGCCCGCGTGGTCATTGCCGCGGCCAAAGGCTCAACCCCGCGCAACACCGGCAGTTCCATGCTGGTCTGGGATGGCGGGCAATCCGGGACCATCGGCGGTGGCACGCTGGAATACGAAGCCGCCCGCCGGGCCCGCGCGACACTGGCAACCGGAGGCGGCTGGCTGGAGCATTTCGCGCTTGGTCCGGCCCTGGGCCAATGCTGCGGCGGGCAGGTCTCGTTGCTCTGTGAAATATTCGACACTGACAGCATCCCGGCGACGGGCGCCAACGCTGTTTTTGCACGCGCAACACCGGGGGCAACGACAAAACAGCCGCCGCTGGCGGTGCAACGGCTGCTTTCCGCTGCCCGCAACGCCACAGCCCCGATAAAACCGCAACTGGCCGGCGGCTGGATGGTCGAAGCTCTGGCCCCGCCCCGGCAACCCTTGTGGATCTACGGCGCCGGACACGTGGGGCGGGCACTTGTCGGGATACTGAAACCATTGCCGCAGTTTGCCATTGTCTGGGTGGATACGCAGGCAGACCGCTTTCCGCAGATCATGCCGGACGGCCTGTCCAGGCTGGTCGCGCACAACCCGGCAGATGCGGTTGCCCATGCCCCTGATGATGCCCGGCATCTGATCCTGACCTATTCCCATGCCATTGATCTGGAGATATGCCACAGGCTGTTGGGCCAGCCGTTCCAAAGCGCCGGCCTGATCGGGTCAAAGAGCAAATGGGCGCGTTTTCGCAGGAAACTGGAGGCCCTGGGGCACAGGCAGGCGCAGATTGCCCGGATCACCTGCCCGATTGGCCGGCCGGAACTGGGCAAGCAGCCGCAGGCCATTGCCATCGGGGTTGCTGCCGCACTATTGCAGCCAGAAAGGCAGAAAGACGCGCAAGCCGCAGACAGCGGCAAGGTCAACACGGCGAAAGAGCGGGCAGAGCAAAAGGGGGTGGCAGGATGACCGGAAAACGTGACCCGTTGTTGTCGGTGCAGGGGCTGACAAAAGCCTACCCCGGTGTTCTGGCCAACGATGACATATCCTTCAGCGTACTGCCCGGAGAAGTTCACGCGTTGCTGGGTGAAAACGGTGCGGGAAAATCCACTCTGGTCAAAATGATCTATGGGCTGGTGCACCCTGACCGCGGGGAAATGATGTTGAACGGGGTGCCCTATGCGCCGGCAAAACCCGGTGATGCGCGACTGGCCGGTGTTGCCATGGTGTTTCAGCATTTTTCGCTGTTTGATGCGCTCAGTGTTGCCGAGAATATCAGCCTGGGAATGGAACACCCGCCACGCCCGGCGGATCTCTCGGAACAGATCACCAGGGTCAGCCAGGCCTATGGCCTGCCGCTCGACCCGGACAGACTGGTGGGTGAACTGTCCGCCGGCGAACGCCAACGCGTTGAAATCATTCGCTGTCTTTTGCAGGACCCGAAATTGCTGATCATGGACGAGCCCACCAGTGTCCTGACTCCGCAGGAGGTGGGCATCCTGTTTGAAACCCTGCGAAAGCTGAGCCGCGAAGGCACCGCCATCCTGTATATCTCGCACAAGCTCGAGGAAATCCGCGACCTGTGTGACAGCGCAACCATTCTGCGGCAGGGCCGGGTTGTCGCCACCTGTGACCCACGCGAACATTCCGCGCGTGAACTGGCCGAATTGATGGTTGGTGAAATTCTGCAGGCGCCAGAGCGGACTTCGGCGAATATGGGCGAGGTCGTGCTGGACGTGTCCGGCCTTTCCCTGCCGGCCCCGACGCATTTCGGCACGGCACTTGAAAACATCGGCTTCAGCTTGCGGGCGGGTGAGGTGCTGGGCATCGGCGGGGTTGCCGGAAACGGGCAGGACGAACTGCTGGCCAGCCTTTCGGGCGAAACCAGGACAGCCCCGCACTGCATCCGCCTGGACGGGCGCCCGATTGGCAACCTTGGCCCGAATGCACGCCGTGAACTGGGTTTGCTGGCCGCACCCGAGGAACGGCTGGGCCATGCCGCAGCACCGGATATGAGCCTGACGGAAAACGCCCTGCTGACCGGCGCCATCCGGGAAAAGCTGGTCAGGAACGGCGTGATCAGTTGGGCCGGAACGCGGAAATTTGCCCGCCGCATCATCGGCGAGTTTGACGTGCGCACCCCAGGCCCCGAGACCCCGGCACGGGCCCTTTCCGGCGGAAATCTGCAAAAATTCGTCATTGGCCGCGAGATCCTGCAACGACCGGAAGTGCTGGTTGTCAATCAGCCGACCTGGGGTGTGGATGCCTCGGCCGCCGCCTCTATCCGGCAGGCCCTGCTGGATCTGGCGCAAAAAGGTGCCGCCATCATTGTGATCAGTCAGGATCTGGATGAACTGATGGAGATTTCCGACACATTCGCCGCCCTTGCCGCCGGGCACCTGACAAAGCCCCGCCCGGCGCATGGCCTGACGGTTGAAGAAATCGGTCTGATGCTGGCCGGCATGACAACAGAAGAGGCCCCCCATGCTGACGCTTGAAAAACGCGCGATCCCTTCCCGTTTCTGGGCGCGCAGCACGCCGGTTCTGGCGGTGTTCATGACAATGATCGCCGGCGGTGTGTTGTTTGCCCTGCTGGGCAAACCACCGTTTGAGGCGATCCGGACGATCTTCTGGGATCCGCTGTTTTCCGAATTCGCGTTCTATTACCGGTCGCAACTCCTGGTAAAAGCCGGGCCGCTGATACTGATCGCCATCGGGCTTTCGCTGGGGTTTCGCGCCGGAATCTGGAACATCGGCGCCGAGGGCCAATACATCATGGGCGCGATATTCGGCGGCGCTGTGGGGCTGGCGTTCTACCCGGCGGAAGGCTGGTATATTTTTCCGCTGATGGTCCTTGCCGGGGCGATGGGCGGCATTCTGTGGGCGATGATCCCGGCCATGCTGAAAACCCGGTTTGGCACCAACGAAATTCTGGTCTCGCTGATGCTGGTCTATGTTGCCCAGAACCTGCTGAGTTCGGTAAGTTTCGGCGTGCTGAAGAACCCGCAGGGGTTTGGCTTTCCGGGGTCGCGCAATCTGTCAGACTACCCGGCCGCGGCCAATCTGGACCTGATCGAAGGCACGGGGTTTCACTGGGGCGGGGTTGCCGCCATTCTGGCGGTGCTTGCGGCCTGGGGGCTGCTCAGCCGTCATATTCTGGGCTATCAGATTCAGTTGAGCGGCCAGTCACCCCGCGCCGCACGGTTTGGCGGAGTCGAGCCAAACCGGCTGGTGTGGATCTGCATGGGCATATCCGGCGGGCTTGCCGGCCTGGCCGGGCTTTTTGAGGTCGCCGGCCCTGCCGCACAGCTTACACCGGATTTCAACGTCGGCTACGGGTTTACGGCAATTGTCGTGGCTTTTCTGGGCCGGCTGCACCCGATCGGAATTGTGCTGGCGGGGTTCCTGCTGGGGCTGACCGAGGTCGGCGGCGGCATTGCCCAACAAAACCTGGGCTTGCCGGCCGCCTCTATCCAGGCCTTTCAGGGGATGCTGCTGTTTTTCCTGCTGGCGATGGATGTTTTCTCGAATTATCGCCTGCGCTGGGCAACAACCGAGGTGGTATGATGGATCTGTCTGCAATCAGTCCTGTCTTGTTAATTGCATCGCTGATGGTGTCAGCCACGCCGATTCTGCTGGCGGCGATTGGTGAATTGGTCGTCGAAAAATCCGGCGTGCTGAATCTGGGGGTTGAAGGCATGATGATCACCGGGGCGATATCCGGGTTTGCCATTGCCGTTGAAACACAAAACCCGCTGCTTGGCCTTGTCGCCGCCGCGTTGGCTGGTGCGATACTGTCGTTTATTTTCGGTTTTCTGACACAGGTTTTGCTGTCAAACCAGGTGGCGACCGGGCTGGCCCTGACATTGTTCGGGCTGGGGTTTTCCTCGCTGATCGGCAAAAGCTATTCAGGTGTGAAACCGCCAGCCTCGGCGCGGCTCGATATTCCGCTGCTCTCCGATATTCCCATACTCGGGCCGGTTCTGTTTCGGCATGATCTGATGGTTTATGTCTCGGTCGCCATTGTTGCCGGGGTTTGGATCATGCTGAAATTTACCCGCGCGGGGCTGGTGTTGCGGGCCGTGGGCGAAAACCACGATGCCGCGCATGCCCTGGGATACAAGGTCGTCCGCATCCGCCTGCTGGCCATCATGTTTGGCGGGGCCTGCGCCGGGTTGGGTGGCGCCTACCTCAGCCTGATCCGGGTGCCGCAATGGACCGAAGGCATGACCGCCGGCGCCGGCTGGATCGCCCTGGCACTGGTGGTGTTTGCCAGTTGGAAGCCATGGCGGGTTTTGCTGGGGGCCTATCTGTTTGGCGGCGTGACCGTGTTACAGTTGAATTTGCAAGCGGCAGGGTTGGCCATACCGGTTGAGTACCTGTCGATGTCACCCTACCTGATAACGATCATCGTGCTGGTGATCATGTCGTCCGACAGGAACAGAACCGCCCTGAATGCACCGGCCAGCCTCGGTCGCACCTTTCATGCCAGCCACTAAGCGGATAACAAGGGGCTGATGGCGCGCAAAAACATCATAGGCATTCTTGACGGCACCAGTGAAAGGTATGGCCGAGGCATAGCCTTTGCCCTGAACGGTCTCATTCTGCTCTCGGCGATCGCAATTGCGGTTGAAACCATACCCGACTTGCCTGCGGCCATACATCTTTGGCTGACGCGTTTTGAAATGCTTGTGCTGGCTGTCTTTGTCATGGAGTACCTGTTGCGGCTTTACAGTTCACCAAATCCATTGCGCTATGCGCTCAGTTTCTGGGGATTGATTGACCTGTTGTCCTGCCTGCCCGTGTTTGGTTTTTTCAACAACGAATGGCAGGCCGCACGCACATTGCGCCTGATACGCGTTGTCCGGCTGCTGAAACTTTTTCGCACATCGGCCGCAGCGCGCCGGTTGCTGCGAGCCTTTCGTCAGGTGCGTGACGAACTGGGCGTTTTCCTGATTCTGGCGGCCTTGGTTCTGTATGTCAGTTCCGTTGGCATCTACATGTTCGAACACGAGGCCCAGCCCGATGTTTTCTCCTCGATCCCGATCAGCCTGTGGTGGGCGGTTGCCTCGCTGACCACTGTCGGTTACGGAGACATGTATCCGATCACGGCCGGGGGGCGCATATTCACCACGATCGTGCTATTCATCGGACTGGGCGTGGTTGCCGTGCCGACGGCAATCATCACGGCGGCACTGACGGAACAGGAACTGGAAACCAGTCTTGAAAAAGACGACCATGACGAAAAAACATGAACCAAACTGCTCGTACCACCAAAACAGGGAGACTAAAATGACACCAATCAAAACCATTCTGGCAGGGGCGGCCCTTGCGCTTGGCCTGACTTCGGCCGCGTTTGCCGAGGGCAAAGTGAAAGCCGGCTATATCTTTGTCGGCCCCGTTGGCGACTTTGGCTGGACCTATCAGCACGACCAGGGGCGCAAGGCTGTCGAAGCCGAGTTTGGCGACAAGGTTGAAACGACTTTTGTGGAAAGTGTTCCGGAAGGTGCCGACGCCGAACGCGTCATGACACAAATGGCCCTTGGCGGCGCCGACATCATTTTTGCCACATCCTTTGGCTATATGGATTCAGTTCTCAAAGTGGCCAAGAAATTTCCGAAGGTAAAGTTTGAGCATGCCACAGGCTACAAGCGCGCCGATAATGTCTCGACCTATTCCGCGCGTTTCTACCAGGGCCGGGCCGTGATCGGTACCATCGCCGGGCGCATGACCAAAACCAACAAGATCGGCTATATTGCCTCATTCCCGATCCCCGAAGTGATCCGTGGCATCAATTCGGCATATATTCATGCCAAGAAGGTGAACCCGGATGTCGAGTTCAAGATCGTCTGGGTTTACACATGGTTTGACCCCGCCAAGGAGGCCGACGCTGCCACGGCACTGATCGAACAGGGGGTCGATGTCATCATGCAGCACACCGACAGCCCGGCAGCCATGACCATCGCCGAGGAAAAAGGCATCATGGCCTTTGGTCAGGCCTCTGACATGTCGAAGTTCGGGCCGAACGCTCAACTGACGTCCATCATTGACAACTGGGGGCCCTACTACATTGCCCGCGTTGGTGCGGTGATGGATGGCAGCTGGTCATCAACGGATACCTGGGACGGGATCAAGGAGGGTATGGTGAAATTCGCGCCCTATTCCGACAAGGTTCCGGCCGATGTGCGCGCCGAGGCCGAAGCCTTGAAAAAGGCCATCGCTGACGGCAGTTACCATCCGTTTACCGGCCCGCTGAACAAGCAGGACGGCAGCCCCTGGCTGAAAGAGGGTGAAGTGGCCGATGACGGCACCCTTGCGGGCATGAATTTTTATGTCGAAGGCATCGAAGGCGACATTCCGCAATAGCCGTCGCTCAAACCTGCCGCCGGGGAACATGATTTCATGCCTCCGGCGGGGATATTTCCGCCATTTGGAAAACGGAAAGACAAAAGAATGATGGGGTCCGCCAGTCTGGCGGGCCTTTTCCTTTTGGTTCCGCCGTGCCAGTCTGATCCCATGACAGAAAACAATTCAGATGCGATACAAAGCCCGAACGGCACCCAGGCCACGCCCTGGTGCTTTGGGACCATGCAGTTCGGCGGCAGGGCAAGTGCCGCGGAAAGCGCGCGTATGTACGCGGCCTGCCGAGCTGCCGGAATAAATTTTTTCGACACGGCGCATGTCTATACCGATGGCATGTCCGAGACGCTGCTCGGGAAATTTGCCGGCAAGGAGCGCGAAGAGCTGATCATCGCCACGAAATGCGCCTTTGACGCGGAAAACAGCCGCAACAGCATCCTGAAGAGCTTTGATGAAAGCCGCACCCGGTTGGGCATGGATTCTGTCGAAATCCTTTACCTGCACCGCTGGTCTGATGTGACACCTCTGGAAGAGAGTCTGGAAACACTGGCCCAGCTTCGGCAACAGGGCAAAATCCGCCATATCGGGGTCTCGAACTTCAGTGCCTGGCAAGTGATGAAAGCCCGCTGCATTGCCGAGAAGCTCGCAACCTCGATCCGGATTCTGCAACCGATGTACAATCTGGTAAAACGTCAGGCCGAGGTGGAAATACTACCGATGGCAAAGAGCGAAGGCTTTGCGGTTGCGGCTTACTCACCGCTGGGGGGCGGGTTGCTGACCGGAAAATATGGCGCCGGCAAAACCGGCCGGCTGGTCGAGGACAAAGGCTATGCCGCGCGGTATCAGCCGGAATGGATGCACAGGGCCGCGAATGCACTGGCAAAACTGGCGTCTGACTACGGCCTTGCTCCGGCAACCTTGGCGGTGGCCTGGGTCGCGCATAATGACGCTGTCACGGCGCCGATCCTCAGCGCGCGCAACGCCGAGCAACTGGCGCCGTCTCTGGCCGCAATGACCCTGCCGCTTCCGCCGGAGCTGTATCAGGCGATTTCACGCCTTTCGCCCACGCCGCCCCCGGCAACCGACAGGTTGGAAGAGGCATGACATCCGACATCCTGATTATCGGCGGAGGAATCGCAGGCATTTCCGCTGCGGCGCGCCTGTCGGCACATGGTTCTGTCACTGTGCTGGAGGCAGAAGACAGCCTCGGCTATCATGCTTCGGGCCGGTCGGCGGCGATGTTTGAGCGCGAATACGGAAACCGCACTGTGCGGGCATTGAATTATGCCAGCGAAACCCATCTGAAAACCGCAGACGGCGGTGTTCTTTCCCCGCGTGGCATTCTGATGGTGGCCGGGGCGGAGCATCTGGACGCATTCCGGGCGGAAAGCCGGGAAATGGCGCTGGAGCCGATCAGCCCGGAAGAGGCCTTTGCCATGGTGCCGGTTCTGAACCGCGGGAAAGTCGCCGCCGCTGCCGCCAGCCACGGGGCACAAGACCTGGATGCAGACAAGCTGTTGCAAGGCTTCACGCGGATTGCCCGAAAGAACGGTGCGCAGATAAGAACCAGATGCCCTGTGACGGCGATTCGCCACACGGGCAAAATGTGGGAAGCTGAAACACCTCAGGGAACACATTGCACCCGGATTCTGGTAAATGCGGCCGGGGCCTGGGTGGATGAGATTGCCCGCATGGCTGGCGTTGCACCGCTGGGGTTTACCCCCTATCGCCGGTCGATTGCACAGGTTCCCGCCCCAGCAGGCCATGACGTGAAAAACTGGCCCATGCTGCACGGCGCACAGGAAGCCTGGTATGCCAAACCCGGTGCCGGCAAACTGCTGATCTCGCCCAGTGAAGAACACCTGATGGAGCCACATGATGCCTGGGCCGATGACATGGTTCTGGCCGAGGGCATTGCCCGCTATGAGGAAATGGTCACCACACCCGTCACACGCCTGGAAACAAGCTGGGCCGGCCTGCGCACCTTTTCGCCGGACCGCGCCCTGGTGATCGGCCGCGACAAAGAACAACCCGCGTTCTTTTGGCTTGCCGGGCAAGGCGGCTATGGCTTTCAGACCTCGCCGGCCGCCAGCCGACTGGCCTGCGATCTGATCACCGGGGCAAAGCCCGAACTGGATGCTGATCTGGTTGCCGGTCTTTCACCAGAACGATTTGACGCATGAGTATTTGACCAAGGTCAAGGTGTGCATCCGCAATCTGCGGCATGCCCTGCAAAAACCGGATGATCGAAAGGATCGGGCATGGACTGGCGAACAGAAATTCACGACTTGAAAAATGAAATTCGCGTGCTGAACAAAACAATTCCCGAGACAACGCGCGCCTTTGCCGGGCTGAGCAAAGCCGTCAGGGAAAATGGTGTTCTGAACACCAGGGAAAAGGAATTCGTTGCCTTGGGAATTGCCGTGGCACAGGGCTGTGAGGATTGCATGGGCTTTCACGTCGAGGCCTTGATGCGGGCCGGTGGCAGCCGTGAAGAACTGGCCGATGTGTTGGCAATGAGCATCCAGATGGCCGGCGGGCCTGCCCTGATGAATGCCGCGCGGGCCTTGGCCTGCTGGGATCAGTTATCCAAGCCGAAAGAATAAACCGCCCCGCGGAAAACGGGACGGTCTGAATGGCTGCTCCGGCCTTC
>Ga0256841_1000275_pt1 | contig 56269 bp, 52 predicted proteins | sample 356308metaG_FD_185971 | JGI IMG/M metagenome (GOLD analysis project Ga0256841, IMG submission 185971) | Hydrothermal vent microbial communities from Mid Atlantic Ridge, Atlantic Ocean - 356-308 | ecosystem: Environmental > Aquatic > Marine > Hydrothermal vents | place: Atlantic Ocean: Mid... | reverse complement strand
CGCACCTCTCAAAATGGATCATACCGTGGCCTATGAAAAAGGGATTTCCACCGTTCCTCAGCGGGCTTTCGGCTATACGGTAACCGACAGCGGGGTGAAATTTAGCGATCAGAGTGCCTATAGTGCAGTCCTGGGTGACGGCGGAATCTACTCCAATCTGGAGGATTTATTTAAATGGGACCAGGCCCTGTATACCGATAAATTGGTTTCTGAGCAAACCCTGAAGACAGCTTTTACCCCTTTTAAAGAAAATTACGGTTATGGCTGGCGGATCGATCAATACAAAGGACATCGCCGCTATCATCATACCGGATCGACGAGCGGTTTCCGTAACGTGATTCAGCGCTTTCCGGATGACCATTTTACGGTTATTATCTTAACCAATCGAAGTGAACCGGGTGTACAGCCTTTAGCGGAAAAACTGGTGGATTGGTATCTTCTAAATGAAAACTGAATTAGAGAAGTAAGAAACAGGAGTATGTAAGAATGTTAAAAGTATTTTTTATTTCGATGCTGATTCTTATCAGTGGTCTGCAGGCCAAAACCATTAAAGGGCAGCCCTTCAGCCATACTTTTTCGATCGTTGCTGTGGATGAAAAAACCGGAGATATAGGAGTCGCCGTTCAGTCCCATTGGTTCTCGGTGCGATCTCTGGTTACCTGGGCCGAACCGGGTGTGGGAGCGGTGGCAACCCAGTCGTTGATAAATGCCTCTTTCGGTCCGCGCGGCCTGGAGCTGTTAAAAGAAGGGAAATCACCCCAACAAGCCTTACAGATTTTGTTGGATTCCGATAAAGGTCGTGAATTTCGTCAGGTATCCATTATCGATAGCAAAGGCCGGGTGGCAACCTATACGGGAAAACAATGTATTGCCGCGGCCGGACAGATTATCGGCGATAAATTTTCGGTTCAGGCCAATATGATGTTAAACGACAAAGTAGTTCCCGCTATGGCTGAAGCCTATCGTAGTCACAAAGAATTACCTCTGGCCGAACGGATGGTATCCGCTTTGGAAGCGGCACAGAAGGCAGGGGGGGATATCCGGGGCCAGCAATCCGCGGCAATTATTGTAGTTAAAGGAAAATCCAGCGGGAAAATCTGGCAGGATCGTTTGCTTGATCTGGCCGTGGAAGATAATCCCCATGCCGTAAAAGAACTGGCCCGGGTGCTGAAAGTTTACCGTGCTTATGAACATATGAACAACGGTGACCTGGCCATTGAAAAAAATGATGTCGACGGTGCCCTGCGCGAATATGGAACTGCCCAAAAGATGTTTCCCGCCAATCTGGAAATGAAATACTGGACAGCCGTTTCCCTCGTTAATATCGGTCGACTGAATGAAGCTCTGCCGGTTTTTAAACAGGTCTTTGAAAAAGACCCCCATTGGATCGAGCTGACCCGCCGGATAGTACCCAATGGTATGCTTAAAGCGGATCCGGCGACATTGAATAAGATTATATCGGTTGTAAAATAGGAAATGAATACATATCCCGACATGACGGGCGGTTTATAGGCATTCCACTGGATACTCGGATTGACCCGTCTATTTTCCGGTTGGATTTGCAAAAAGGGGAATCGTTGATTATTTTCAAAATGATGCCTGTAAGTCTGTAATCCTCATTTTCCCTCTGTAGAGACTGAAGAGGAAGGAATTGTTCAATGCGAAAAGAATCCATCCGGTTTCCCCGTTTTGAAATTAAAACGATTCTACTCTTTGGTATTTTAGCGGCCATTGCCGGAAATTTTTATTTCCGTATTCCGGGCATGCCCGGAGCCTCTTCCGATCCGCGGGAAATCGTGGCCTTAACCAGTATTTTTTTTCTTAAAGATTGGCGCAGTGTTTTAGGGGTGGCGCTTCTGGCTACATTGGGCGGACCCTATGATAATTCTTTGCCGATCACCTTAGTGATGCATGTGGTTACTCTGCCCCTGGGCTGGTTTATCTATCAGACTATTCTGCTGTACACCGTTAATGAATATACATTGGCCCTTGTTTGGGCCGCAGAAGTAATTTTGCTTTATGTGACCTCCTTTATTCCGCTTTATATCATTATGGCCGTATTAATGGATAAAGTTCATTTATCGGAAGTTTTCCGGCAATACATAATTTTTTTTGAAGGCGTTCGGATTGAAATTATATCTACAACCGTCATCACCACGCTCATTCTTCTTTTAAAATTATCTCGTGAAGAAATGATAAGGGACACCCAGTTATTATCTTTGCTGGTTAAAAATAATAACTTAGGCATCTGGGAGTGGAATGTGGGTGACGGTCGGTTTCTTTTAAACAAAGAATGGTTGGATCTGTTGCCTTATACAGTAGAACAGGATGTGAATAATATAAGTGTTTTTAAAACGATTGTTCACCCGGATGATCTGGAAAGTGTTGAAAGTATTCTGAATGAATTGTCAACAGGATCCGTTCCGATGTTAAAAAGCGAATTTCGTTTAAAAGACAAAAATAACCAATGGAAATGGGTGCTTATTTCCGGGAAAGTATTGGAAGAGGATAAAGCAAAACAGGTAACCCGGGTCATCGGGACTTTCCAGGATATAACGTCTATTAAAGAAGCAGAAAAAGAAAATCAAAAACTTCAGAATCAGTTAAGACAAGCCCAAAAAATGGAATCGATCGGTACCCTGGCCGGCGGTATTGCCCACGATTTTAATAATTTATTGACCGTGATAAACGGTCATGCCGAGATGGGAGCCCTGAAAGCCGGTGAATTTCCAGGTGCCGATAAACATTTTTTAGCGATTCAATCCGCAGGCCGGAGGGCGGCTAATTTGACCAACCAGCTTCTGGCCTTCAGTCGTAAACAAATTTACAAACCCCGGGTTGTAAACATAAATACGGTTATTTCAAACTTTGATCAAATGTTGGGCAGACTGATCGGTGAGGATATCAATATCGAAACCTATCTCAAGGAGGAACTGCCCAATATATTGGCGGATCCGGGGCAGTTAGAGCAGATTTTGTTCAACCTGATTATTAATGCCCGCGACGCGATTAATGAAAAAACGGATGATGCCGAAGAAAAGAAAATAACCATAGAGACCGATTTTGTTAATTTTACGGATACCTATCTTAGCGATCACTCCTATGCCAGGGCCGGCCGATACATCGTTCTTTCTATCAGTGATACGGGACAGGGTATGGATGAAGCAACCAGGCAAAAAATATTCGAACCCTTTTTTACCACCAAATCGGAAGGAAAGGGAACCGGCCTGGGGCTGTCGACCGTTTACGGCATCATAAAACAAAACAACGGCTATATCAGTGTTTACAGTGAGCCCGGTTCCGGAAGCACGTTTAAGATTTACTGGCCTGCAACGGATCGAAAGCGTTCGTCCGGGGCTAAGCCCGCAGTGGATATCCGAAAATTCTTCGGTTCCGAAGAAATCCTATTAGTGGAAGATGATCCTGCCGTCCGAGATTTTGCCGCTTCCGCTCTGAATGATTTCGGTTATCGGGTGCATATTGCCGAGAATGGTCAGAATGCGCTTGATCTTTTACAGCGGGAAAATTTGAACCCATCATTGGTTATCACCGATTTAATCATGCCCAAAATGAACGGCAAAGATTTGGCCGACCGGCTTAAACTCATCAAACCGAAATGCCGTGTTTTGTTCGCTTCGGGTTATACGGATAATCATGTGGTTCATAACGGTTCGCTTCAGGCCGGGGTTAACTTTCTGCATAAACCTTATTCGGTAAGCGATTTGTTGCGCAAGGTCAGAACGCTGCTGGATCAACCGGAGGATGATCTTTCTGCCCGGGAATGATTGTACATTCCGAAGCGGTAAAAAGCAGGGTCATTTTGGCCCCGGTCGCAGCTCTTTGTAAAAAGGACACAAATTATTCAGAGGACACTGCCCACATAGCGGATTACGTGCCTTACAGATTTTACGTCCGTGCCAGATCAACCAGTGGTGGGCTTCGGACCATTTTTTTTGCGGGATGTTTTTCATCAGCTGTTTTTCAGTGTCCAGCACATTATCGGCATGCGCCAGACCCAGGCGGTTGCTGACCCGGAAGACATGGGTATCCACGGCAATGGCCGGAACCTGTTTGGCAATGCTCAGAACCACATTGGCCGTTTTACGGCCCACTCCCGGTAATTGTACAAACTCTTCCCTGTTCGAAGGGACGTCACCCCGGTATTTTTCAGAAAGAATTTTACTGGTGGCGATAATATGTTTGGCTTTGGTATGGTAAAGACCCACGGTTTTAATATACTGTTCCAACCGGGATATGGTCAGAGTGGCCATTTTTTCGGCTGTGGGATAGTCGCGGAATAAATCTTTGGTAACCATATTGACCCGAACGTCGGTACTCTGGGCGGCCAGCATGGTGGAAACGAGCAGTTGGAACGGGGTTTGGTATTTTAAAGCGGTTTCGCTGCCGCCATAGGTTGATTCTAAAATATCCAAAATTTGTTTAATACTTTTTTCCAAAATTGTTTTCCTTTAAATTAAACGGGTAAACTAAGAAAATAGTATGATTCTGGCAAGAAAAGGAGGAACCCCTTTGTTTGTAAAAAAGATGCGGGATATAGCGAAGGAAGAGATTACTGCCGGTAAAGCTACTTTTAAACAGGTGTTGATCAGCGCGCAGGAAGCACCCCATTTTGCGATGAGGCGCTTTATTATTGAACCGGGAGGATATATGCCCAACCACACCAATACCGTGGAACATGAGCAGTTGGTTCTGAGCGGGGAGGCCGAAATCGGCATCGGGGAGCGGGTATTTAATGTACAGAAGGACTCGGTGGTTTTTATCCCTGCCGGAACGCCTCACTGGTATAAAAACACGGGTCGTGTTCCGTTTGAATTTTTATGCATGATTCCCAACCAGGAAGACCGGATTGAAATTCTGGAAAATAAATAAAAATCTGGTAGTTGAATTGATATCCGATCACCGTTAACTTCTGTTTTTAAATTAACGATCACCTGTAAATTAATCGGGACTTTAATGAATGAATGAACAGGCAGAAAAATTAACACGTAACCACAGTCCGGAGCTGGATGCGATTTTAGGCCAGAGTTTTCCGGTCCTGGATGACGGATTTATCCGTGTTGTGGATTATATGGGAACCGATGCCTCTATTGTGCAGGCGGCCCGGGTTTCTTATGGCAGGGGAACCAAAAAACGACATGAAGACCGCGGCTTAATCCGTTATCTGATTCGACATCATCACACCACGCCGTTTGAAATGTGTGAGATTAAACTGCACGTGCGGGTACCCATGGATACCTGGAGACAATGGATCCGGCACCGCACGGCCAATGTGAACGAGTATTCCACCCGCTATTCCGTGGCCATCAATGCCATGTACAGCACCGCTCCCGATGAATGGCGTGTGCAAGCCACCAGTAACCGTCAGGGTAGCGAAGGCTTCCTGGATCACGATACAGGTCGGGAACTTTCACAAAAGGAAAAAGAGTTTCATCAGCTAAGCCGCAAACTTTATGAAGAGCGTCTGGAAAGGGGTGTGGCCCGTGAACAGGCCAGAAAGGATTTACCGCTCTGTACCTATACCGAAGCTTACTGGAAAATTGATTTGCATAATCTGCTCAACTTCCTGCGCCTGCGTATGGAAGGACACGCCCAGTATGAAATTCGCCAATATGCCACGATAATCGGCCGGGAAATTGTCAGCCGTTGGGTGCCTTTAACCTGGGAAGCATTCCAGGATTATATTTTTAACAGTCATACATTTTCCGAATTGGAAGGACAGATCATCCGTGCTCTCACTCTGGGAGATAAAGAGCAGGCCCGTGCTCTGGCGGATAGGGAAGGTTGGTTAAAATACAAAGATGGTAAATTACGCTTTCATATCGAGCGTTTTGAATTCGAACAAAAATTGCAAACCCTCGGTATTGAATTTCCCTGGTAGGGGCCTCCTTTTCGAACTTTCGCTATCTGAAATAGTATTCGCCTTTCTATTTAGTTTGTTCGGGTTTTGTCGAAGATGAAAAAACGGATATCAACATAAAAGGAAAAGAATCATGTCCCGAAAGGCTAAAATCGTTTGTACAATCGGCCCGACCAGCGAGTCGGAAGAGATGCTTACCCGCCTCGCCCGGGCAGGAATGAATGTGGCCCGGCTGAATTTCTCCCACGGCAGCCACGAAGAGCACAAACGGAATATCCGGCGTATTCGAAAGGTAGCGCAACAAGTGGGGCATCCCATCGCCATTTTACAGGATTTACAGGGCCCCAAAATTCGCATCGGTACTTTTGAGGAACCTCCCATCCAGCTTAATCCCGGAGATCTGTTCACCATTACCACCGATGATGTACCCGGCAATGAGCACATTGTCAGCACTTCCTATAAGAATCTCCCCAAAGACGTACGGATCGGAGACCGCATCCTGGTAAACGACGGTTTGATTAAATTAAAAGTAGTTCAAAAAAAAGGGGCGGATCTGTTTTGTGAAGTCATTAACGGCGGGAATCTATATGACCATAAGGGCATTAATCTGCCGGGAGTACAAATTTCCGAACCTTCCCTGACGGAGAAAGACAAACGGGATCTTAAATTCGGTTTGGAGCAGGAGGTAGATTATGTGGCCTTGTCCTTTGTACGCGATGCTCAGAGCATTCGGGATATCAAGCAGTTTATGGGTGATCGGCAGGTGCCGGTTATTGCTAAACTGGAAAAACCGGAAGCACTGGACAATCTGGATGAAATCATTGCCGAGACCGACGGGGTAATGGTAGCCCGCGGGGATCTGGGAGTAGAAATATCCGCTTCCCGGGTTCCGGTTGTTCAAAAAGAGATTATCGAAAAATGTCTTTTGGCTTCCAAACCGGTGATCACGGCCACGCAAATGCTGGATTCGATGATGATCAATCCCGTTCCAACCCGCGCCGAGACCTCGGATGTGGCCAATGCCATCTTTGACGGAAGCGATGCGGTTATGCTTTCCGGCGAAACCGCTTTTGGGAAATATCCACTTGAATCCGTACAAATGATGGCCGATATTATTGAGGAGGCGGAAAGTAACCGGCGTTTTTTCCGGATTCATATCGCAGACCGCGAGCAAACTAAAGTCTTAAGCTATACCCATTCCGTATGTCATGCCGCTTATTACAGTGCCAGGGAGATCGGGGCCAAATATATTGTGGTTTTAACCCGCAGTGGGATGACGGCGAAAATCATGTCTAATTTCAGACCGTCCGTACCAATTTTAGCCTTAACAAATAACCAGTCGGCCTTACATCGTTTGTCTTTGTATTGGGGTGTCTTTCCTTCTTTTTTGGAACACACTATCGAAATTAAAGAGCAACTGACCATACTGGAATCCTATCTTAAGAAAAACGGATTTGTTCAATCGGGGGATAAAATTGTTTTAATTGCGGGGTCCACCCAGGAACGGGGAGGTACCAATCTGCTGCGTCTGCATACGGTGGGATAGATGCCAAAGTTTCCTGTCCGGCGTTAATAGCAAGGAAAGAGTCGGCCTGTAAGCATCTCTGGGCTGATCTCGACAGATATTGGGCTAAACCTATGGAGACTATAGATTGTTAAACGGATAGCACGGAAACGCTATGTTATACGATAAAGCCATTATAATCGGTTTGAAATAGGAAAAATTCGGGAAGGTTTTTTCGACAAACTTGTTTTCCAATGGATTCTAATGCATCCCGGCACCAGGCAAAACCGCTGTTGGGAACAGATGTGATATATGATAAGGTTCTCCTCTCTCTATATTATTATATTTTGTGCTAAAGATTTTACAGCATTTGCCGAAATCTAACAATAAATTGGTTATCCAAAAGCATCTTTTGAGAATATTTTAGGTAATTTTAACAAATTATCTAAAATACCGGCAAAATATAGATATTGAAATCACGAAGAGTTAATAAAACAGTATAAAACCCGCGTAAAAATAATGTTTGAGTTTTTTTGCTGTTATTAAACATGATCGCCAACGTACTGGTTAATTGACTCATCGTTTTTCTTAAAATCGACTGTAAGAACAACATTATCAAAAAGCTGTAAAGGAATTCCTTTTTTGGAAATAGTAGCTGTTTTTTATCTCATAACATAAATGGGATTCCGGGCAAGAAAGAGTTGCCCGGCCTGATAATCACCAAACAAAAGGAGGAAATGGTTTTATGAAGCGGTTACAAATTATCTCACTGTTCCTGTTGACCTTATTTTTGTGGAACACCGCTGTGTATGCACAGAATATGGAGAAGGACTCATTGGCCCTGGTTGCGCTGTATAAGAGCACCGACGGCGATCAATGGACCAATAATACCAATTGGCTAACCAACCGGCCTCTGTCCGACTGGTACGGAATAACCGTTTCGCGCGACAGGGTTACTTCAATTGAACTGTCCGATAATAATTTAAACGGCACCATCCCAGTCGAATTGTGGGGCATGAACGGGCTCAATTATTTGTTTCTGGACGGCAACAATATTCGTGGAGAACTGCCCGCAGATATCAAGGGACTGGAGAACATAACCCGCATCGGCTTGAGTGAAAATAACCTGAGCGGTAAAATTCCCGAAGAGATCGGCTCTTTAACGCATCTCGTCTTTTTGTGGTTAGGCATCAACCATTTCCAGGGAGAACTTCCCGCATCGCTAGGCAGATTAAGTAACTTAACCCAGCTAAAATTACAGAACAATAATCTCGAAGGAAATATACCGGCGGAAATTGCCGAAATTACCAACCTGGATATTCTGGACTTAAGCGACAATTTTTTTAGCGGCGCCGTTCCGCCGGAATTTAATCATTTGGAAAATTTACGACTGTGTTACCTTGACCATAACCGACTGCAGGATTTGCCGGATCTGTCGGGGATGAGGAATATTACAACTTTTTATGTGCATTACAACCGTTTAACCTTTGAGGACCTCGAAACGAACAGCCAGACCTTCGGTTCCAATTTCTATTACTTGTATCAGGATAGCGTGGGCGATGAAGTTTTTGCATCCATTACGGAGGGTGATTCCTATACCATGTCCGTGTCGGTGGGCGGAACGGCAAATTATTACCAGTGGTTTAAGAACGACACGCTTATTAGCGGCGCCACAGACTCTGTTTACGCCATTGCTTCCGCGGCCGTGGAAGATGGCGGAACGTATATCTGCCGCATCCGTAATACCATAGCCACCGCATTAACCTTGTACAGCCGGCCCATCCATGTAAACGTATCATCGGCTTTGGTTCAGGATTCTTTGGCGCTGGTCGCTCTGTATGACAGCACCAACGGAGAGAACTGGACTCATAAGGATAATTGGCTGACCGATCAGCCCGTATCTACCTGGTATGGGGTGAAGGTGATCGACGGACGGGTTCAGGAGATTGAATTGACAAGCAACAATCTCGACGGGCCTCTGCCGAACGAGCTGGGGAAAATAACTGAATTAACAAAATTTAATTTTGCCAATAACAAACTTAGCGGCCGTCTGCCGGATTCTTTGGTCAACCTGGTTCATTTGTGGTTTATGGGCCTGCAAAAAAATCGGTTGAGCGGCGAAATCCCCGCCTGGATCGATCAGTTAACCAGCCTTAAACTATTGATACTCGCCCAAAATAATTTTTCCGGTGAAATACCCGTTTCCATCGCACATTTAAGCCAATTATCGAGTTTGGACTTATGGCATAATCAGTTATACGGTTCTATTCCGGAATCTCTTGGGGATCTACCCTCTTTAAAAGGCTTGCATTTAAGTAATAATCAACTAAGTGGTCCCATCCCCGAGTCTCTCGGCAAATTAAGCACGCTTACGGAACTTTCGTTGTCATTCAACAAGCTCAGCGGAGAAATTCCCGACACCCTGAAAAATTTAACCAATCTGACGACTCTGAATTTAAATGATAATAATTTTACCGGCCCGGTGCCCGAGTGGTTGGGAAATATTACGGATTTATACCGACTTTCTTTGAAAAACAATGACTTTTATGGCGAAGTACCCGATACGTTAAGAAATCTGTCCCAATTGGCCTATATGGACCTCAGCGACAACCGTTTTGACGATCTGCCGGATTTAAGCGCTTTGTTGCCGACCTTAACCTATTTTTATGTACAGAGAAATCAGCTAACCTTCGAAGATATCGAGCCCAATATGGTATTTACTAACTTGCAATATTCTCCGCAGGAGAAGGTCGGGGAGGAAATGGACAGCACGCTGGTCGAAGGAGATTCCATCGTCCTTTCCGTTGACGTGGGCGGCAGCGCCAACCACTATCAATGGTACAAAGACGGCGCTGAACTGCCCGGCGATACGCTGAGCGTTTATCCAATTTCCTCTGCCGCATTAAGCGATTCCGGTTCCTATACCTGTCAAATCACCAATGATATTGTGAGCGGATTAACGCTTAAAAGCCTTCCGTTTGTAATACATGTCAAATCCTCCACGGGTTTGCAGGATAACGGATCGCGTGGACTGCCCCAAAGATATGCTTTAAGGCAAAACTATCCCAATCCGTTTAATCCCAGTACCAAAATTGGTTTCGAGCTGCCTCAAGCGGCGGATGTAACGATCAACTTGTACAATGTGCTGGGGCAAAAAGTGGCCGTGCTGCTAAACGAACACAAAGCGGCGGGTTATCATTCGGTAGATTTCAATGCCGCTCATCTTTCGGCAGGAATTTATTATTACGAAATAAAGGCCGGCCGTTTTCATCAATTCAAGAAAATGGCTCTGGTTAAATAATACGACACCTCAGCATCCATTGACAAATAATAAGGATACCGCCATTTTATAAAATGGCGGTATCCTATTTATCCTGCTTGTTTCGAACCGCTACTAACAACTTTCGGTTTTATGTATTGGCTCTACTGGTTTTTTTATGGTTAAACGCCGCAAAAATGTCATCCTTAAATCATTTTCTATAAAATTAGATTTAATTCACATCCTATCTTTAAATCATCACGAACTGATGTAATATGATTAGCCACACCCGTCAGCTTCCGGGCAGGAGCGAAGCCTGTGGGCAAGATGTAACCGAATAGGGGTACCGCAAAGCGGTAAAATAAACCAGGCCTTTCAAGATATAGGGTTCTCCTATTTCGTTATAATGCTATTATTAGCTACACATTTGACGCCTTCAGCGTCACGCTCGTTTTTACCGCTTTACCACAGGCTTCGCCTGTGGTTAATCACATTAGTATCCTTCGGATACTTTTATTATTAAATGCAAAGGAACGAAGAAGTAAAATCATATTGTCAATCTTTATTTAATATACGATTTCACAAGAACCCCAGTAGAGCCTAAAAATTGTGAGCAACAATCGATACTGAGTGTGATTCAATATAATTTTTTTCTCTGTAACGGCGGTTTTGTCCGACAAAAGTTTTAACAACATATAATCTTTTTCTTTCTTTTACCCGTCTAAATTGGTTAACTTATATAAACCACGATCGGGATGGGAAGCCATGAATATACTTGACTGGATCATTATTATTCTTTATCTGGCGGGAATCGTTGGCTTTGCCTTCTATCTTTCCCGTTCACAGAAGGATACCCGGGATTATTATCTGGCCGGAAGAAAAATAAAGTGGTGGCAGTCCGGGGCTTCTACCATGGCCACCCAGCTTTCCGCCATCAGTTTTGTATCAGCGCCGGCCTTTGTGGCTTTAAAACCTAACGGAGGGATGAAATGGCTGGCCTATGAGTTCGCCGTACCCCTGGCTCTGATTCTGGTAATGGCTGTTATCATCCCGACTCTGCATCGCCGTAAATACATCAGTATCTATGAATATCTGGAACATCGTTTCGATGCCGGTACACGTACTTTGGTTAGTATCCTATTCCAACTTGGACGCGGTTTGGCCACAGCCGTAGCCGTGCTGGCCGGGGGGATCATTTTATCTACCGCATTGGGGATTTCCACGGCAAATGCCATACTCATTATCGGGCTGGTCACTTTGATCTATGATGTACTGGGCGGATTACGGGTGGTTATTCTGAGTGATGTTGTGCAAATGGCCATCATTGTTCTGGGCCTTTTAATTTGCGGTGGAGTAGCCTGGTATATCGTCGGATGGGATGTGGCCTGGAGTAGCCTGAGTCCGGAACGGCTGAAAATACTCGACTTGGGAGGTTGGGGATTTTCTTCCGAAAGTACGTACGGCTTTTGGCCGATGCTGATCGGTGGATTTTTTCTATATGCGTCCTATTATGGAACCGACCAGAGTCAGGTCCAACGGGAAATGTCGGTGGGAACCGTGAGCGATGTACGTAAATCTCTTTTGGTTAATGCCCTGGGACGATTCCCCCTGGTTTTGCTCTATGTATTAATGGGTGTTTTGGTGGGCGCTGTTTTTGTTCATTCCCAGGGTTTAGCTCATCTTAGCCGGGTTCTTCATCTGCAACCCGAAGAGATCGGCACTGTTTTACAGAAAAATCCGGACCGTATGGTGCCAATGTTTATATTGGGTTTTCTACCCCATGGCCTGATCGGTTTTATTTTTGTGGCTATTATGGCGGCTCTGATGTCCAGTCTGGATTCGGGGTTGAACTCCCTCAGCGCCGTGACCATGAAGGATATTTACCAACGTTTCTGGCGTCCCGAGGCAACGGAACGTCATTATCTTACCGCCTCCAAGATGATTACTCTGGCCTGGGGGGCGTTTTGCATCGTAACCGCTTTATGGTTAGACGGCTTCGGCCAGGCTGCGCGGCAGACCACGATTGTATTGATTAATGCTGTGGGCAGTATGTTATACGGGCCGATCCTGGCCGCCTTTCTGGTGGGAATGTTTAGCAGAAAGATCGGAGCTGCTGCGGTGAAAATCGGGCTTATTTCCGGAATTGGTATTAATATCATTCTCTGGTTGTTTACCTCTATCTCCTGGATGTGGTGGAATGTAAGCGGTTTCCTCGGTACGGTGGGAGTCGCCTGGTTGCTGAGCCGGCCCGGTCTTTTCCATCCAACACGGCTTATTCAAACCGATTTCGAACAGATCGAAGCGGAACCCTCGCAGAAAAAATGGGTGTTGGTTTATGGTTTGGCGGTCTTTTATTTTATTATAATTGTAGGCGTGAGTTTGTGGCTGGAGCGGTAAAGGATGGCATAATAAAATGGAAGTTTGCGAGTAAATTGTACTTCTGATACTAAATATTGAAGGCAAAATGAATGTTTACAGCCACCAGGTAGAATAATGGCTGATGATTCCCGATGGATTTGATTTTGAGCGAAATTTTTTTAATATTAAAAAATAAAGATAAAATTAAAAGCGTATAAATTTATGGAAATACAAAGTAAAATAATTTTGGGTGATTGTTTGGAAGAATTAATAGCAATCGAAGAAAATTCGATTGATTTGATTGTAACTTCACCGCCGTATGCCGATGCCCGAAAAAAAACCTACGGCGGCATTCACCCTAATGAGTATGTCGAATGGTTTTTACCTATAGCAGAGCAGCTTCTCCGTGTCTTAAAGTCCTCCGGTACATTTATTCTTAATATAAAAGAAAGGGTGGTTAACGGAGAACGCCATACCTATGTATTGGAATTGATTATGAAGATGCGTGAACAAGGATGGTTTTGGACGGAAGAATTTATATGGCATAAAAAGAATTCTTATCCTGGCAAGTGGCCGAACCGGTTTAGGGATTCATGGGAACGTTTATTGCAATTTAATAAAAACAAGAAATTTAAAATGTATCAGGAAGCGGTTATGGTCCCCATGGGTTCCTGGGCCGATACACGGTTAAAGAAGTTGAATGAGCGGGATAAAATTCGGGATGAATCACGGGTAAATAGCGGATTCGGTAAAAATATTTCAAATTGGCTGGGCCGGGAAATGGCCTATCCAACCAATGTGCTGCATATGGCTACCGAATGTGGTAATAAAAATCATAGTGCCGCATTTCCCGAAGCATTACCGGAATGGTTTATAAAACTTTTTACAGAGGAGGGAGACTGGGTTTTGGACCCTTTTGCAGGTTCCGGAACAACCCTTCGTGTAGCCCAAAGAATGAGAAGAAATTCAATCGGCATAGAAATTAACGAAAAATATTATAATTTAATGTCACGCCAAATTCAACCATCCGTGCTAACCTTGTTTGATAAAGGTGTAACCTATGAAACCGCTAAGAATGAATGAGATAATCCGCTATGTTGAATCCCATATAGGAACATTCCATACCAAACGATTAGATAATATTGATCAATTGAAATTGTCTCAAGTTCTCAAGAGAAAAAATCCATATCTCTTTAAAGCAAAAAATATATTGATGGCGCAGGATTTAGTTAAATCTATTGTTGACGCTCATCTTTCTTCTCAGGAAGAAACCATCTTCGGTGATTTTTTAGAAAATTTGGCAATCTTTATTAATCAGAGAATTTATGGCGGTCGCAAGTCATCAACGGAAGGGATAGACCTCGAATTTAGTAAGGATGATATTAGATATATTGTTTCTATTAAATCCGGTCCTCATTGGGGCAATAGCAGTCAAATCAGCAAAATGAAGGATAATTTTCGTAAAGCTAAACGTGTCTTACGGACAGGGCAGTCCAATTTGCATGTAGTTGCCGTGAACGGCTGCTGTTATGGCAGGGATAATCGTCCTGATAAAGGAGAGTATTTTAAGTATTGTGGCCAGGTATTCTGGGAGTTTATTTCTGGTAAAGAAAATCTGTATAAAGATATCATCGAACCGTTAGGCTATAAAGCCAAAGAAAAAAATGAAGCGTTTCAGCAAGCCTATGCGAGTATCGTAAATAAATTTACTCTTGAATTTGCCAGAGATTTTTGTGAAGATGGTGTCATAAATTGGGATAAGCTGGTTGCCTTCAATTCTTCCAGAACAAACTAACCTTTTCTTTAAATAAGATCATTTAACGTGCCTTACACAGGTTGGACAAATACAGCTATTAGGTTTTATTTATTTAAAGCAAGAGAGACGTTTTTCTAAATGAAGAAAGCGGGTTCCGGACGTTATATCCGGAACCTGGCTCCCTTTCATGATTTTTTTTCGAGCGTAAAATTTTTATCTCTTCAATAAAGTCATTAGATCGGCCACATCCGCCACTCGCTCAAGATTCATAATGGCGTCTACGATTTTATTTCGCTTATCCCGGCCGGTCAACGGCAATACCATGGCATCGAATTTTTTAAGCAGAGTTTCTTCATCCATCGGTTCACGATAGTCGCCTAAGGGATAATCCAGAACAATGTTATGTTTCCTGCCGTCTTTGGTAAGAATTTCCGCACTGGCCTGCTTTAGCTTGGGAAACGTTTTTTCAAACTCAGCAACGGCCTGGACCTTAATCTTGGGAAGAAAGGAACGGATTACGGGGTCCATGATTTTTTCTTTGGAAAAAGAAGCCGGCGTAACGGTACCGTCTACTACACAAACCGCTATGCAATAGGGTAAACTATGATCGGCCGTTTCCCGGGTTTGCGGATTATATTTGGAAGGATCGGATAGAATATCGGCTGCACGGGCGACTGTGCCGATGGTAATCTGCTCAATGTCCTCTTTTTTGATATGTTGTTCATGCATCAGTTTGATAACGGCAGACATGGGAGTATGGGTCAATGCTTCCGTGGGAAAGGCCTTCATCGAGCAGCGGTTTATGCGAAACGTTTCACCCAGTCCATCGGTTAGAACATTCAACTCAAATTGATTGTCTTTGAACACATCCACCAATCCTTCCTTACCGTCGATTACATGGGCAGGACCTTCGTAGCCGCGCCGGGCCAATAATGCAGCCTGCAATCCGGATTGTACGGCCATGGGATCGACCGTATTTTTCATCATCGTTAGATCACCGGCAGTTACCACGCCCAGCGTATGATTATGGCTGGCCGAAATACCCATGGCGTGTACCAATTGTTCCACCGTGAGGTCGAGCATCTTACCGGCTGCCAGGGGCGATGCGAATTGAGTGAGGGTGGCGTGATGCCATTTGGTTTCCCTTACGCCGGGATGGGCAAATTCACACAACCGTTGTTCCCATTCATAGGCCAGGGCGATCGCTGTAATCAGCTCTTTGCCCGATTTATGCTCTGCCTCGGCGGGACTTAAAGCCGCCGGGATTAGGTCGCTGGGATGAGAAGGGTCTTCTTCCCAGTATATATCGTTATAATCCAGGGCGCGAATCATCAAGGAATTAAGCAAAGATTGATTTAGAATGGGTAGCTTGACTTTCGAATTAATCACGGTTCCCTCTGCTTTGCCTCCCATTTCATTATAGAAATCAAGCATAATTTTAACATCTTCGGTTTGGCTGCCGCCAAAGGCACAGCCGATGGCATCCAGTAAAAAACGCTTAACATTAGTAATCGTTTCTTCGGTCAAATCCTTATACCGTAAATTTTTGGTGAACTCGGCCAATTGATAGGTAATATATTTTTCCATAGATATCCTTTCCTACTAAATAGAGAACCGGGAGCGGCTGCCGGAATATAGTTCCGGATTTCCTGTTCCCGGTAATGAATTATAGCTTCTTTGCTACTTCTTGGGCTACTTCCAAAGTCGTATTGTTTCCGCCCATGTCATAGGTTTTGACTTTACCTTCTTTAATGACCTTAGCGATAGCGTTCTCCAGTTTATTGGCCATTTCTTTCTCTTTTAGCCAGTCCAGCATCAGTTTACAAGTAAGCAGCATGGCCATAGGATTCACCTTGTACTGGCCGGCATATTTGGGAGCCGAACCGTGGGTGGGCTCAAAGACAGCATAATGATCTCCTATATTTCCGCTGGAAGCAAATCCCAACCCGCCGACCAACTGGGCAGCCAGGTCGGATATTATATCGCCAAACATGTTTTCGGCAACCAGTACTCCGTAGTCCATGGGATTCTTGACCAGCCACATGGTTTGGGCGTCAATGTTGGTCTCCCATAGCTCAATTTCCGGATAATTTTTGGCCACTTCCCGCGCCGTGCGCACCATTAATCCTCCGGTTTCACGCAGCACATTGGGCTTATCGACTACCGTGACCGATTTATAACCATGTTCCTTGGCGTAATCGAAAGCACGGGTAACAATGTTGCGGCACATCTGGCGACTCATGATACGGGTGGACATGGCCACGTTTTCCAAACCGTATTTTTCGAATTTTTTCATCTTCGAATTGTATTTTGCGATTACATCATAAACCTCCTGAGGAATGGGGTGAAATTCCACACCGCCATACATACCCTCTGTATTTTCCCTGAATACAACCAAATCGATGCCCTCCTTCAGATTGAGAGGATTTCCGGGGTAGGCTTTACAGGGCCGCAGGTTGGTATGAAGGTTAAACTCCTGACGTAGACGAACAATGGGTGAAAAATAGACCAATCCTTTTCCTTTTAAAGAATCATCTAATTCCTCAGCGGCTTCCTCTTTAGGTTTGGAGGTAATAGCACCAAAAAGGGCCGCATCGGTTTGTTTCATCATTTCAATAGTGCGGCCGGGTAAAGGGTCTCCCTCATGTTTCCAGAATTCCCAGCCGATGTCGCCGGGGATATATTCGGCATCAAATTGCAACGCGTCCAGAACAACGCGTGCCGCTTCCATCACATCATTGCCCACTCCGTCGCCCGGTAACCAGGCTATCTTGTATTTTGCCATATTCGCTCTCCTTGTTTCTTACAATCGATTCACCGGTCCGCACCGCTGAACTTCGATTAAGTTTATGCATTCTTTATAATAAAGTGAATCGGAAATAGTTAGTCCCGCTTGGTCAGGATAAACCATTTGCTTTTTATTTAACCAGTTCAAAGTCTATAAAATCCACATGATGAAACAGTATGGACTCGGGAGACCGCTTTTCACCGTCTCCTTCCTTGGAATGCGTGGCAATAATATGCATCACTTCAGAAGGAAGATTATGTTTAAAGGCCAGTCCGACACCACTAAAAGGATGGCGAAGGTGTTTGCCATAAGCACTTTTGAAAATCGTTCCATCCGGATTTTTATCATATTCCAGTAATTTACCCACATCGGCTAAAAGTGATCCGGCTACAAAATAGTCGCGGTTAATCGCAGTCTTGCGCTCGCCGTAAGCTCCGGAGAGAACCCGGTCACAGGCCAGACCCATTTTGCAGCAGGTGCGCACATGCTCGATGAATTTGATTTGTACGTTTTCCGCCAGAAGGGTAAAGGGGATGGAACGTAGCTCTTCATTGCTCCAGTTACGGTAGGCAATGGCTTCCTCCCAGCAGGCGATTACTTTTTCTTTTAATTCCGTATTTTCGATTTCGTTGATCTCCGGGAGCAGTTCCAAAACTTGATTCCTCATATACGATCCTTTCATTTGGGTAAAAATTGAGAATCAGGAATTGAGAACCGGTAACGGATTACCGCTCCCAATTCCCAATTTCCGGTCGTCATATCGACTATCCAATAACTAAATCATTTCCTGACTATAACACTCTATCCTCCGGGCCGTCGTATTCCACATCCGTAGGATGAATTTTACGCATGGGTTTCTGACGGGTCTTTTCTTCATAAATATGAGCTACCAGACCGGGAATGCGGGATATCATAAAAAAAGCATTGGCTAAAACGGGATCAAAATCCATTTCGCATAAAAGCGTTGCAATGGCTCCGTCCACATTTAAAGGCAGCTCCTTACCGGTAATTTTTTTCAGCATATTAACAAAGACATTGGCTAGTTTTACATAATCTCCGGCAACGCCATATTCTTCGGCTAATTCGAACAAGCGGCGGGTGCGCGGGTCTCTGGTATGAAAACGGTGTCCGAAGCCTGATAAGCGTTTTTTCGCACTTCGGTAATCACTAATAATTTTTTCGGCGGCGGATTCAAAATCCATATGATCTTCTTTGACCAATTCCATTCCCTGACGTAAAATATACATGCAATCTTCGATAGCACCGCCGTGAAATTTGGAAATGGATAAAATTCCGGCCGCCACCGCGGCGTTCAGCGGAGCGCCGGTGGAGGCGACGGTCAGAGCGCTGAGCACCGAAGGCGGTGTGGTGCCGTGATCCACCGAGGAAGTTAGAATGGCTTCTACCATTTTACCGATATTTTCGGATGGCAGTTCACCCTTAAACAGCAGATAAACCATTTGAGCATAGCTCACCCGGCCGATCAGTTTGTCCAGTTCATAACCGCGTACCGTCAGTTTATTGGGCTCCACCTTAGTGATGGCGGTTTTCCAGTGCAGGTCGGACATTGTAATCTCCTCACTTATTTTTGAATGGTATAATATGAAACCGGTAATCGGCAACCTGGAACGAATTCCCGGTTCCCAATTTCCGCTACTTTTCTTTATATCTTGAATATCTCCTCTGCCTCCTCGCCGAACTTTTGGGCAAGGCGGATGGTGTAAATATCATGAATTACATAATCTTTGGCCAGTAGTACCAAACCCTTGTTGGTTGTCCAGGCGGCGTTGCTGGAACCGTCTTCCAGAAAATGGCCTAAAATGACTTTGCTGTCATCCACAATCAATGCGATGCGTCTTCCGCCCCGTTCGATTCGGATCTGATGCTCCCTTCCGTGGCGATATTCTTTCCCTATGTTCAATTTTTTTCGGCCAAAATGTACAATGGATATCTTCACCCCCCTCTCTTGTGCCTGAAGTAGAGCTTTGGAAATAGCTTCCACTTCTTCATCCCAAACAGAAAGCCATAAACTTGTTTGGGCTTCTCCAATGAAATCCAGGATCTTACGAATAATCACCGGGCGGCCGGAAATATTAAAAATATGATTATTATCCGCTGTTTCCACATAAACCTGTTCCAGCTTATCGGCCAATATATTGACGGTTTGCAAATAGTTACCCTTAATCCGCGATAAAATATCCTGGGGCGGTTGGGGAATATATTTTTTAGGGTCGGAACCGACGGTCTGAATCATCTCTTTGGCTTCGAGACGGTTCAGGATGGCATATATTTTCGAAGCAGGTACACCCGATTTTTTGGCCAGTTCGTATCCGGTTATATTGGATTTCTTAAGTAATGCCACATATACCTGTGCTTCATACTGGCTAAATCCGAGGGATTGGAGTAAAGAAATTATTTTTTTCATCTTGCCTCGTTATCGTGAAATATAGTATATTACCTACCCGAGTAGTTAATAATGTACGGTAAAAAAGTATGTGTCTCAAGAGAAAAACATCTCGTTAATTTGAAGAATGCAAAATAATGAATTTTAAAGGCTCATACATTTATACTCCGGAAAAATTCTATGGAATTTTTAACCTGGAGAATTGAAAAAGGAGCATCTCGATGAAAAGGGTAAAAAACGCTTTGGGACGTGAAGTCCCGATAGAAGTCAACGGAAAACAGGCCGTGCCTTTTAAAGGTATCGGTCGATACAAACCCTCGGGCCGCAAGATAGGACCGCCCATTTCCAGTGGCGCGGATTATACCGGAAGTAAGGTGCTGAAGGATTTGGACGAAGCGCTGGATAAACTGGACCTGCATAACGGGATGACCGTTTCCTTCCATCACCATCTGCGCAATGGAGACTATATTGTGAATCTGGTAATGGAAAAGCTGGCCCAACGCGGGTTAAAGGATGTTGTTTTGGCCCCATCGGCTCTGTTTCCTGTCCATGAACCATTGGTTGAGTTAATTAAAAGGGGGGTGGTTTCCCATGTGCTCGGTTCGATGAACGGGCCGGTGGGGAGACTCTGTACCACGGGAGGCATGAAAAAAACGGCTGTTCTGCGCTCGCACGGCGGACGGTATCGGGCCATTCAGGATGGTGATTTACACATTGATATCGCCTTTATCGCCGCTCCTACCGCAGACCCCCACGGCAATGCCAATGGCGTACAGGGCCCATCGGCCTGCGGCCCTCTGGGCTTTGCTCTGGCCGATTCACTCTATGCCGATGAAGTCGTCATTATTACGGATAATCTGGTACCCTTTCCGGCCTGGCCCTGGTCTATCGAAGGCGGCAATGTGGATTATGTGGTTCCAATTGAAAAACTGGGCGATCCGGAAAAAATCGTTTCCGGTACGACTAAAGTTACTACGGATCCCAATCGCTTAAAAATTGCTTCCTGGGCGGCCCAGCTTGTCAGAGACAGCGGCCTGATCGACGAACCGGAATTCTCCTTTCAGGCCGGCGCAGGGGGCATGTCGCTGGCCTTTATTCAGTATGTGGCCGAATATATGCGCGAAAAAAAGGTGGTGGCCGATTTTGTCCGCGGCGGATCCACGGAAACCCTGGTGAAGATGTTAAAGGAAGGATTAACCCGGTTTATTTTGGACGGACAGTCATTCGACCTGGCCGGGGTAGCTTCTTTACGCGACAACTGGAATCATATCGAAACGAATCCCTTTGTCTCTTATAACTATCACACCAAGGGCTGTTTTGCCCCCAGAGTAAAGGCGTCTGTGTTGGGGGGAACCGAGATCGATCTGAACTTTAATGTCAATGTAAATACCCATTCCGACGGTTGGCTGCTGCACGGGATCGGCGGTTTTCAGGATGCGGCCGATGCATTCATGACCATCATTACCGTACCCTTATATCGTAAAACCAATCCGATCGTTGTGGATCGTGTGCATACCGTTACCGCCCCGGGTGACGTCATAGACGCTATTGTAACCGACCAGGGAATCGCCGTTAATCCCAAACGTGAGGATTTGCTGGAGCGCTTAAAAAGCAGCAATCTGCCGTTGGTGTCCATCGAGGAACTGCACGAAAAGGCCATCCGAATCACCGGCAAACCGCGAAAACCCCGAACCAAAGATAACGTGGTAGCGGTGATCGAATGGCGTGACGGGACCATTATCGATGCCGTGAGGGAACTGGATATTTAAGTTTTGGCAATCAGGGCAGTTGAAGTATCGTCGGGAGAATGAAACCATACCTTTGATTTGGGGATAAAATAAATGGCCCGTATCATTTTATTTTTATCGGTTTGGGGGGGATTGTGGCTAATTGCAGGCTGCCACCCCAGGGAGCGGGATCAGGCCTACACTCAATCCATTGAAAAATGGCATAAAGCACGTGAAGAACGTCTAACCCGCCGGGACGGCTGGCTTAGTCTGGCAGGGCTGTTCTGGCTGAAAGAAGGGCAGAACACTTTCGGTTCGGATAAGGAAAATGATATCGTGTTCCCCGCAAAGGCCCCGGCTCTTATAGGTAAATTTATTCTGACTCATGGCAAGGTTAGGGCGGTTATCCAGGATAAGGTCCCGGTTTTTACGAACAGTACAATCGTTCACACTCTACTCCTTAAAAGCGATGCCGACGGTTCCCCTACCGTTTTAAAGTGCGGCACCCTGAGTTGGTATGTGATTAAAAGGGGAGACCGTTATCTGATTCGACTTAAAGACAGTGCCAATCCGAATATTAGCCGTTTCAAAGGAATAGCCCGTTACCCGGTGGATAAGAAATGGCGGGTCAGGGCTTTTCTGCAGCCCTATGATCCGCCTAAAAAAATAGCTATTGCCAATGTACTCGGCCAGCTTAGTGAAGAACCCTGTCCCGGGGCTCTGATTTTTAAAATCAACGATAAAGAATACCGATTGGATCCCATTGCCGAAGCCGGCAGTGACGAACTGTTCCTTATTTTTTCCGATGAGACAAGCGGGCGTACGACGTATGGCGCCGGTCGTTTTCTGGATATAAAGAGGCCGGATTCGAGCGGATATACCTATATCGATTTTAATAAAGCCTACAATCCGCCCTGTGCCTTCAGTGATTTTGCCACCTGTCCCCTGCCTCCCCGGCAAAATCATTTGCCGCTGAAGATTTCGGCAGGGGAGAAGGATTACGATCATCATCCGTAACAAAAGGCCGCTATTTATTTGGCCGGCTCTGTGTTTTATGCGACTAAGACCGCGCCTTTAGAATGTAAAAAAACAAATCGCCGGCCGGAGCGGCAGGGGTTATTTTTAACGGAATAAGGCAGGTTGAAAATTTTCATAGACCCTTTTTTCTTTGTATATTTATCCCAATAATTACGAAATCCCCGCTTCATTTTAAACAAAAATCAAGATCTTATTCTATGGGAAGGGCCATGAAACGGATTTTTCTTTTTTCATTTGTCATTTTTCATTTGTCTTTTTCTTTTGCTCAAACCACCGGTTCGGCAAGCTCCCTGTCCCAAATGAGCGTACTTGGCAAACCTTATAAGTCTTCCACGGAGTTTGTGGGCCTGCGCGACGACAACGGGCGCATCTGCGCCATGATCAAAGTGATTTCCGATATAGACGGCTTTAAATACGACTCCTATAACGGCGTAATAAAAGTGGATGATAAACCCGGTGAAGACCGCGTTTATGTTTCGCCGGACGAGCGCGTGTTGGAAATCTACAAAAGCAGCTATGAACCCTTAAAACTGATTTTATCCGAATACGGCATCCAACTGCATCCCAAAGAGGTGTGGATACTCAAAATTGAAGGGGCGCCAAAACGGGCGACCTGTTACCGGTTACCATAATGTTGCAGCCCAAAGACGCCCAAATTACCATAGACGGCAAACGCTATGCAAGCGGAACGGCCATAGAGTTAAGCAAAGGCAGGCACCGCATAAAAATAGAAAAAGAGGGTTTTAAAACCATAGAAAAGACGATGGACGTTTCAAAAAGTAAGGTCTATTTTAACTATACCTTAAGCGAAGTGGACTTGCAGGCCGTGCAGATAAAATCACGGCCGAGCGGTGCGCAGATATATATTAACGGGCAGGATAAAGGGGTAATGGGCTTGCTTGGCCGCCGGGACGGGTCGAAGGGTGACTGTTTGAGGATTGAGGTGCAAGCCCCACCGGAAATATTTTGAAGAGGGGAGTTCGCTCCATCGTAAATGATGGAACGAATCCGGAAAAACTTGCTACCATGTAATTTGTAAGTTATATTTACAATATGCATGGATATATAAAGCGAAGACTAGAAAAACAGCTTTTAACCGACTTATCCTTTTTCCCGGTGGCCGGCGTCGTTGGACCGCGGCAATGCGGAAAATCGACTATGATCAAACATCTGGCCCAACGCATAGAGGATTTTTTGTACCTTGATCTGGAAAATCCTCAGGATCGGAATAAACTTCAGGATGCGCTGCTATTTTTTGATGCCAATCCTGCCAGAACGATTTGTCTCGACGAAATTCAAAGAACGCCGGAAATATTCAGCGTTTTACGCAGCGTTATTGATCAACGGGACAGAGCGGGGCAATTTCTTGTTCTCGGTTCCGCTTCGCCGCAATTACTCAGACAATCATCCGAAAGCCTTGCCGGCCGTATTGTTTACCATCCATTAACCCCGTTTACGATTTCGGAGCTGCAAAGGGAAAAGGATTTTTCATTGCATCGTTTCTGGACGCGGGGTGGTTTCCCCAGAAGTTATCTGGCGCCGGATGATTCGATGTCTTTCCGCTGGCGCCACAGTTTCTTACAAACCTTTTTGGAGAGGGATTTACAGACGTTTGGCTTTACTTTACCGCCCGAAACATTACGGCGCTTTTTAATATTATGCGCGCATAACACCGGGCAGCTTGTCAATTTTTCACAAATAGGCAACACTCTTGATTTATCGCACAACACCATTCGGAGATATACGGATCTTTTTATAAGCACATATCTAATTCGTCTTTTAAAGCCCTATTCCGTGAATATTAAAAAACGTCTCGTTAAAAATCCCAAAATATACATTCGCGATAGCGGGTTACTGTTAGCGCTTTTAAATATTCGGAATTTTAACGATCTATTGAGTCATCCGGCGCTCGGCTCTTCCTGGGAGGCCTTTGCCCTGGAAAACATTTTAAATGAATTGCCGGAATGGGAGTCCTTTTTTTACCGCACTTCAAACGGCGCGGAGATTGATCTACTTTTGGTTAAGGGAAACAGACGCGTGGCGGTCGAATTTAAAAGCGGAAGCGCACCCAAAATAAGCAAAGGTTTTTTACTTTCCGTGGAAGACCTGGAAATCAAAGATCGCTGGATTGTGGCCCCTATGGATGGACAATATCCCGTTAAAAATAATATTAGCGTTTCCGGTCTGTCGGAATTCTTGTCATTTATGAGAAATAAATACGAATGAACACGTTCATCAAGGAGATAGCTACAAATTTTTGGAGGAAAGTTAAAAAAGTCGCACAATGAAAAGGAAACATCGTTTTTCAGTTTCTGTTAGCCCCGGCGTTTACGCCCTGAAGGGCGGAATATTTTTTGAGAAATTTTTTCTCTTTACCCATCGTAAACGATGGGGACAAAATAGAGTTTAAGATTTTTTACCCCCAATTTGGGTTTGCCGAAGGCACCCTCTGGGAAAGCCCCGTTTTGTTTGGGGGGATTTTTTACGTCTGGGGGTGTCATTCTGAGTCCCGACTTGTCGGGGCGAAGAATCCCTTTCAAATAATCGGAGGATTCTTCGTTTCGCTGCGCTTCACTCAGAATGACAGCTGTGGAATCAGGGGATTCTCCTCGAGCGCCATTCTCCCCGATTAAAATCCGTGGCAATTCAATCAATCCGTTTTCTTTTAAAAGAAAATTTCTTAACTTTGTGACACCGTTTACTTTTTCGATACATAATCAGGCGAAATTGTAATATTGGATTCTCACTAAAAAGGAATGAATATGCGGCGGAAATATTTCTTTTTTTTCCGCAAAGCGGGATTTCGCTTTGCTCAACTTTTAACTGTTTCCTTTGCTCAAAACCAACGTCAGATAATTAATTCCGGCGCATATTTTTACGGCAGCGGCACATCTTTCGACTCGCAAGAAGCCCGCGACCAGGCGCTGGAAGAACTGACCGAGCAGATAGCCGTGCGTACGGCCAATTTCAGGGTATATAAATAGCACGATTTCATAGGTCCGCTCCTATGTAGACGATAATTTTCGCTTTTAACTTTGGTGAATATGAATATCGAACCGTTAAAGAAGCTATATAAGGGTTTTACCCTTAGTTCACCGGCAGGAAACAACGCCTTTTCATTTGCACGACGCAAAAATAAGAAAATTCATGTGGCCCCGTTGGTAGCAAGTACTCCGGCCGATTTAAAAGTGGGCAGGCGTATTGCATTCAGCGAAATAGAAGAAGGGGTGGAAAAAAACGAAGTCGGTTTGGAAAAATTTATTTATTACAGGCACAAGGATGTTCCTATATTCATCTTCGATAATCATAATCATGCCTTCTTCTTTTGGATGGCCGCTTTCTTACAAGGCACTCTCAAGCCCAAGGCCAGGCTGATCCATGTGGATATGCACAGTGATATGTATGAGCCCGCGGTTCCTTTTGCTCTTTCCTTACGCAAAGATTTCACTTTGGAAAATCTATTTAACTATACCAATCGTATTCTGAATGTCTCCAGCTTTATCAAACCGGCGCTGCAAATGGGTTTATTCTCCGAAGTGGAAATTATCGACAGCACTCTGTCCTTCGAGAATGAAATTCCCGAACGGTTTGTGCTGGATATCGATATGGACATTTTTGCCGGGGCCATGGACTATATCGGATATGATGTTAAAATGGATAAAATACGTGCGTATATAAAAGGAGCGGAATTTGTTACCATCGCTACCAGTCCTTTCTTTATGGACCAATTAAAAGCCATCGATCTTGTCAAACAGCTCTTTATCGAAAGGGTTTGAAATAAAAAGCCGCTCGCTACGGTTAAAAGAAATAAAAGTATTGAATAGAGGATACAGATGATTCTCAAATCGAGAGAAGCAGGTAAAATGTACGAAATCATGCATAAGCAGTTGGATGCGGTGCTGGATCGTGTGATTGATCACCAGTCCGGATCCCCCCTTTCCCGGGTCGGCTTAGTGGAGCGTTTTCGATTACAGCCGGATAAGAAGCGTCTTCTTGTGTTTTGCCGGATAATGAGCGTCGATCATGCCTGCTGTATGGTATTCAACAACACTGCTTATGATCAAACCATCGAAGATTTGCGAAACGAGCTTACAAAGACCTTTCCGAATTTTACCGTCCAATTTATTTTTTAAATGTTCCGACTCCCATGAAGCCATCAACACATCCTTGACAATCATTGCAGGAATTGCTAAATTGGGATTGTTCTCGTAAGTATTTATTATTTTTAATCTTAGGTAAGAAATGGATCGTCCCCCAGGACTTTCGGAAGATGAATATCTCGTTCCGGCAGGAGCGGCTGAAGCGCAAATTAAGGTAAAAGGGTCAAAATTTATTGCCCGCATTTTGCCGGTTTTAAGTAAAGAGGAGGCCGAGGAAAATTATCTTCTTCTTAAAAAAAAATATTATACTGCTACCCATCATTGTCTGGCTTATCGTATAAATGAAGATGTTTTCCGCTATTCGGATGATGGTGAGCCTTCGGGAACGGCCGGAAAACCGATTCTGCAAATCCTGGACGGCAAACATTTGCAGGAGGTCCTTTGTGTGGTGACCCGTTATTTCGGCGGTACAAAATTAGGAACGGGAGGCCTGATCCGTGCCTATTCGGAAGCAACCGCGCAGGCAATCAAAAATTTGACGGTAAAAATTAAAGTCAGAAGTCGTCAATATAACGTAAATTTTCCTTATGAACTGGAACCGAATATCAGGCGTCTGATCGCTGCCCTGAAGGGTCAATTAAAGGATAGTAAGTATGGTAAGCAGGTGCAGTTTACTGTAACCGTTCCCCTCGGACAAAGTGCCCGCTTCGAGCGGCAATTGTCAGAGCTGCATTATCAGGCGGTTCAATTTTCCCTTGTCGGATAAATATGCGAGTATCGTATGGCCCAGAATATATTGCAGTTAAAAAAGGTAAGTAAATCTTTTGCCGGTACGGTAGTGGTTGGTGACCTGAATCTGAAGGTTAAAGGCGGCGAGGTTTTCGGTCTGCTGGGACCGAACGGGGCCGGGAAAACGACTACCATGCGGATGATCATGAATATAATTCGTCCGGACCAGGGGGAGATCCTGTACAATGATCAGCCGCGGCATAAGATTAAAAATTTACATTTCGGCTATCTGCCGGAAGAACGGGGGCTCTATCCCCGGGCTACCGTGCTGGAAATGCTGGTTTATTTCGGAACGCTTAATAATCTTTCTGCCCGTCGGGCTGAGGTGGAGGCCATTCGTTACCTGGATCGGTTGGGCATGGTGGAATTTACCGATGCCCAGATCAACCAGCTTTCCAAAGGGATGCAGCAGAAGATTCAGTTTATTGTTGCTTTTTTACATGATCCGGATGTACTCATTCTGGACGAGCCCTTTTCCGGTTTAGACCCGATCAATCAAATCGTTCTCAGGGAAATTCTACAGGAGTACAAGCAGAAGAAAAAAATACTGATTATTTCCACCCACCAGATGGAACAGGCCGAACAGCTTTGCGACCATATCTGTCTGATCAATCAATCCAAAGTTATTTTAGACGGGCAATTGAGTCGTATTAAGAAGAACTATCGCGAGAATGCCTTCTTCGTCGAATCGGATGATTCGCTGGAATTTATGCAAGAGATTTCCGGTATAAGCATTATTGAACAGGACAATAACTCCTGCAAATTTACGGTAGCGGAGCAGCGGTTAAAAATTCCGGTTTTGTTTGAAAACATCCAGAAGAAGGCAGGAATTAAACGATTCGAAATCGTAGAGCCTTCGTTGCATGATATTTTTATCCGTCTGGTCCAGGCTGAAACGGAGGGGGGTAAATGAAGAATATTTTTCGTATTGCCCGCTGGGAGTTTGTTACCCGCTTCCGCTCCCGTTCTTTTTTATTCAATACCTTTATATCGCCGTTACTCTTTATATCGGTTATTACTCTGCCCATTTTTTTCTTCCAGTATCAGCCGGAGGTTTCTACCAAACTCATCGGGGTGATCGACCTTTCCGGTAAAAATATCGAAAAGGATTTGCAGAAAGCGCTTAATCATTATTATAGCCCGGAGAATCGTTCCAGAGAATACGTGGTGATGAAAGTATCGGTTAATTCTTCCGGCCCATACAGGGAGATGTTATCCGAATATAAAGAGATAAAATCCCGTCGTGATTCGATTGCCCGCTTATATGAACAAATCAAAGCGCAGCGTGCGGCCTATTACAAAAATACCAAAATTGCCAACCGGGAATATTTCTTACGCACTTCATACGAAAAGCTGCAAAATACGCGCGAAGAGAAAGAGCTGACCGATATGGAACTGGAAAATTTCAAGACTTCGCTGGATTCGGTTTACAAGTTCGAAGCACTTAAGATGGCCGATTCTTTACTCATTACCAATGTATTGAATGCTTATCTTCTCTTTCCGCATGAATTTACCAAGAACGGGATTGTGGAATACCATTCCAAAAATCCGGGTGATTTACGCGAGACCGAGCGCTTTGAAAAAATATTGCAAAACATCATCATTGAAAAACGTATGATGGATGATCACGTGGAACAGGCCAAAGTTCATAAATGGTTGAGCCCCATCTATATCAAAAAATACCAACTCATGCCTCAGGGACAGAAAGAGTGGGATTTCTATGCTCAGTTTTACGGTCCTTTAATCGGTGTTTTCTTACTATTTATGGCTATTTTTACAGCCGGTGGCTATTTGTTCAGCAGCATTTTATTGGAGAAATCCAACCGGGTGATCGAGGTTTTGCTTTCCTATGCCAACAGTATACAGATTATGGGGGGGAAAATTCTGGGCCTCGGTTCGTTGGGCCTGGTTCAGGTCTTGATCTGGTTGTTGTTGACCGCTCTTTTTATCAGCAGTGGGATTATACCGGCGGATAAAATCAGTTATCTGACCTTATCCAATGCCCTTTATTTCATCATCTATTTCAGTTTGGGTTTTTTGTTTTACGGGGCGATTTTTATCTCGGTGGGGTCCCTGTCTTCTAATGAATATGACGCCCAGCAGATTAACCAGTTGTTGCGTACGGTGGCTGTGTTCCCGGTCCTTCTTTCCCTGATTGTCCTGGCCGAGCCGAATTCTCTGTGGATTCGTATTCTGAGCTATATTCCCTTTCTTACCCCTTCATTCATGATTATGCGCATCCCTTTAAGCAGTCAGCTGATAACCACAGATATCTATGTAACCATTGCCATCATGGTAATTTCTATCCTGTTTGTTATTTTTGTAGCCGGGCGGATTTTCCGTGTAGCCACTTTAATGCAGGGTAAAAAAGCCAGTTGGACGGAAATCTGGCGTTGGTTGAAAGTCGGATGATGTTTAAAAATTCATTTGCAGTTGAAGATGCAAAGTAAGGTCTGTTTTTTCCCGGGGGAACCATTCATCGCTCGTTAATTGGGATTGATATTGGTGCAGATATCTTAATTTCAGCCACAGGGTCAGCCAGCGGAAACAGCGGCTTTTGAGTAAAACATACCAACGATATCCCTCTCCCCAAAAGGCAAAATTGGCAAAACTTCCGGGTAAATCCTGTTCATATTCATACAATCGTGTTTGGTAGGAATCGGTTCGAAAAAAGGTGATACGCGCCCCGAATTGATAATGACGATTCGGGCTATAGCGCAATTCCTGAAATATATAGGAGCCTTTTTCCTTATAAAGAGGAATCCGGGTCCGCACCCAGCGAAATTTTAGCACCGAGCCGTGATGATTGCGAAAAGTATATTGCAGGCGGTAAATCCATTGACCGGACTGAACACGCCCGGTAGGGTTGTTAAATTGCTCTCTCTGTTTGTAACGGATACGCATTATGAGGGCCATGCCGTTTAATTGCATCGTATTTTGAAGCAGCCATTCCAGCTTACTCCCGGGCAGGGGTTCAAAGTATCCCCGCCATAGTTGCTTCTTAAATATACGGTAGCCCTCAACATGTATCCATTTAGAAAGCGCCCATGAGAGTGCATAATAAAATCCTTGTTCTGCCTGAGGAAAGGGCCGGGTGCTATCAAAGATACGTCCGTAAGGAGATTGAAAATTTTTATCGACCTGCCAATATCTGATTCCTGTCTTAAAATGTGGATAATTCCAGAAAACGGACTGGGACCATGCCCGGCTTCCCGGTACGGACAAAGCTACTTCGCCGTTGAATTGTAGGTGCCGGAAACTCCTCTCATAACGCAGACTAAAGTGGCTAAGATGATTTCCGGAGAAATGAAAATACCGGCGCCGAAGGTCCGCCTCGCCCACGGAGCCTTTGTCAAAACGAATGGCGGGATTGAAACTTGTATGAGCGGCAAGTAATCCCACGGATCCCAAGAAAGGAAAATCATAGGCAAGGGCCAGGGCAGTGATTCGTTCTGTTATGAGATTCTTTTGTCGTTTTTCCCGGTTTGTGCGATGGTAGCCGTCGTAACTGAATCCGGTGACGAATCGATCGTTGCCGGAAATTCGTCCGTCCCGAAGATTTCGAGTGTAAAAAAAATGAATTTGCCCTCTTTCAGGGAAAGAGCTCCCGATGAAAAATCCGAATTGTCCGTTATTCTCCAGAGAGGTCAAATAAGGAGTCGCTGCCTGTTTGCTTCCTTTGAAGGAGGAAAGAATCGGAATCGATTTTAAAGCGGAAAAAGGATTGGCAAAAACCAACCCCATGCCGAACTGATAATTGAATTTACCGAGAATGATTTGCCGGGATGAGGAGCGGTAAGTCAGATAGCCGTTGATATAATCAGCAAAATCCTCTTCTCCGGCGTCCTTTTGTGAAATGAATCCACCGGATAGACGCGAATTGACCCGAAAGAAAAATTTATTGTAATCGTACAAAGCGGAAAGGCCCGCATAGGCGGATTCTTTAAGAGGGACATGATTTTTGTGAATATAATAGGCCCTTTTGTTTTTGGGCTTTTTTATGGTGACGAAGGCCTTAATCAACGCGTAGGTCGCGGAGCCCAGAACCGGCTTAAGTTGAGACTTTTTTTTGAAAAACCCATGTTCTTCCCTGTACTGCAAAATAAGCCGGATATCCTCTTCATTTAAAAAAGGCACGGATGCCAGATCAGAAGCAGTGGCGCTGTTGATTGACAGAGGAGCATTCAACAGTTGCTGGATCCGTTCTGCCAATCCCTGATCATCCTCTAAAAATTCGGACCAGGGAGCCAGTAGACTGTCATTTTGCGAAAAGGCTGATGAAATAAAAATCAGAACCATGATCACTTTTCTGATCATTTTTCCACCTGTTTATGATATGGAAAAGGTTAATCGCTGGTGAAAAAGTTCTGAACCGGTTCAATCGTAGAATTTAAGGCGGCGGAGAGACTGCCGTCGAATAAAATTCGTCCTTCGTGTAAATAGATAACGTGTTCGGCAATGCGTTTGATGCTGATGATTTCATGAGTAACCAGGACGACGGTTATATTCAACCGGACTTTTAAAGAGAGCAGCAATTGGTCTAAGGATTTAGCCGTAACCGGATCCAAACCGGCATTGGGTTCGTCTGCAAACAAAATCAGGGGATCCAGGGCAATAGCCCGGGCCAGGGCTGCCCGTTTACGCATCCCGCCGGAAAGCTGAGAAGGGAGAAGGTCGTAGGCGGAGGATAAGCCAACTAAGTGTAGTTTCTGTCGTACCAATTGTTCAATCATTTCGCGGGGTAGATTCGTGTGCTGCTCGAATGGAATGGCCAGATTTTCGGAAACGGGTAAAGAGTTCAACAGCGCCCCGTTCTGGAAGAGAACGCCCATTTTATTACGAAGCCTGTTCAACTCTTTTTCATCCGACTGAAAAAGGTCTTCCCCCAGGAAACGAACCGTGCCCTCCATTGGAGGCAATAGCCCGATCAAATGTTTTAGTAAAGTGGTCTTTCCGCAACCGCTCGTACCGAGAATGGCTGTAATAGTGTTTGGCAATATGTGCAGATTGATATCATGTAACACCAGCCGTTGACCATATCCGCCGTTGAGATGGGTTGCATTAATCAGGGGCTCTTTCATCAGAATACCGGCTCCACAAAATAAAAGATCAGGCCCAAAATACTATCGGCCACAATAACCCAAAAGATGGACGCTACCACTGCGGAAGTAGTGACCCGTCCCACCCCTTCGGCGCCGCCTTCGGCTTTTAAACCGAAATAGGCGGCGGTAAACAGTATTATGGCGGAGAAAGTGATACTTTTAACCAAAAAAATCATAATATCCTTGTAACGCAGAACGGAAATCACTTCGTGGTAAAAGGGAATTATTTCAATATTCAGATAGGTAACCCCGATAATCATTCCTCCCAGTATCCCTATAACATTAGCCAATACGGTCAACAGAGGCAGGGTAAGTAATAGGGCATAAAATTTCGGTACCATCAGATAGGGCAGAGGATCGATACCCATAACCTGTAAGGCATCCAGTTCTTCGCTTACCTTCATAGTGGCAATTTCGGCGGCAATGGACGAACCGGATCGACCCGCAACCATAATGGCCGTAATTAGCGGACCCATCTCACTGACCATGGCCACGGCAACCAGATCGGCCACATAGATATTGGCACCGAATTGACGGAGTTGCACGGCAGATTGCAGGGCTAAAATGAAACCGATCAGAAAGGCGATCAAACCGATAATGGGCAGAGCATTGAGGCCGATTTGCAGGCTTTGGCGAATGACCTCGCCCTGGCGGCGTAATCGTTTGTTGAAAAAGGAAACAATTGCCCAGTAAAAGATGTTGGAAATCAGGAAGAGTCCTTCACTGAGGTGACCGAGAAGGGCGTAGCCACGTTGTCCGAGTCGTTCAAAGAATGAGGGGCGGGGTGCATGTTTTTTTGAAGTGGGTGCTGAGAAATGGAAAAGCTCTTTGATCTTTCCGATGTCGGCAGAACAATGTTCTTCAATCAACCTTAGTTCACGCTGCTGGCACAGGCTGTTGAATTGATCGAGCATGGCTACCCCGGCGCTATCCAGAAGATGAAGCCGACCACAATCAAGGATGATCGTATCGCCGTTTCGGGCTTTGCGTATATCCTGCCGCAGAAGAGCATATTCTTCAGCCACGTTGGATAGGGTCAGTTGTTCCGGTAAAAGAAGATGATATTCGGACATTTTTACGGATGAGCTTGTTTTGTAAAATATTGACGAATACGATTCCCAAACACTCCCAATTCTTCTCCGAGAATCCGGCTTATTTTGGCAGCGAAAATATTCATTGCCGCATTTTTTCGTAATGGTTCGTAGCGGTCAAAGCGATACTCGACCAATACCGCTCCGCTTTTCCTGTCGCTTAGCCATAATTGCATTTTTAAATGAGCCGATGATTGATCGGGCAGGCTGAGGCGTTCGATTTGTTCGATGGAACCGTTCAGGAAAAAATCGGGTTGCCATCGGGGAAGTTGCAAGGAGATATTCCGGAAGAGATGCGAGGATCGCAGATAGTGAAAGATAAATTCCCGGACGGCTGTACCTGGATCCGTTGCCCAAAAATTATAGTAATAATATTCAATTTGATTACTTTTGGTTCGTAAGGCAATGCGATTCTGGTCAAAGGCCTTGCTAATTTCGAAAGGCAGAATCTGAACCGTATAGGGAAGTGATGTGCTGAATCCTGCAGTATCGGCCGGGCCGGTATATGGAACGTCGAGTAGATAATAATGTTTGATAATTTGCTTTTGGGAACAGGAAAAAAGCAGCATTAGGGTTAAAATAAGAATAAAAACGGCTATTCGTTTTAACATATTTATTGCTCCAGTTGTTGGTCCGGCGGGTTTTCCGGCTTGCTTCCCCCTAAGAGTATGGCTGGATTTGCTTCAACCCGTCGTGCCGTGCGATTCAAGGATTCTATGGCCTGGTTGAGTTCATCAACCGATTTATTGAATTTAAATCTATTCGCGGTAATAATGATATCCAGTTGATTCAGCAGATGGTTCAGCTGTCCCACGGCCAAATTCAGTTGCTTGTCCAAGTTGTAAATATTGGACTTATTGAGCTTGTCGGCAATCTGAGCGATATTACTCAGGGTCGTTCGGAAAGAATCGGATTGAACAAAAAAATCAATTTTACGCAGGGCCAGATCAGCGGATTTGCTGCTGGAAGAAAGATGGGCAAAGGTACTGTCCAGATTCCGGAAGCTACGGTTGATCGTACCACGGTTTTCGGTGAGGACAGTATTGGCATTTTGCAGAGTCTTTCGTGTATCATCAACCAGAGAGAAAATTTTATTTTGATTCTGTTCCGTAGTCAGACGCAGTAAATTATTGAGGACCTGTTCGATTTTACCGGCGATCACTTCGGCTTTACCGGTAATATTTTCCGTTAAAGAAGTGCCGGCCTGGATGAAATCACCCGGCTGCAGGTTGGGTGATTCGTTGGTTCCTCCCCGCAACTCAATCATTTTCAGGCCGGTAATGCCGACCGTAAAAATATCGGCATGCACATCCTTTTTGATGGGGGTCCCTTTTTTAACTCCAATGGTGACAATAATACGACTGATATCTTTAGGATCGATTTTTATGTTTTGAACCGAACCGATGGTCAACCCTAAAAATTTAACCGAACTGCCCACATCGAGCCCGGTTACGGAAACATTTTGGTAAGCGATATGATAAATATCCTTTTCTTTGAAAAAACGGTTGATGGAAAGGACGACAATCATAGCCAGGAAGATGAGAATGGAGATCGTCAGAAAAATGCCCAAACGTATTTTTTGTGCTTTACTAACCATATCATCCTGAAGAATTAGGTGAACGAATACGTAAATATACAATGAAAATGTGAAAGGGGAAACAGGGAAAAATATTTTACTTGAACAAACGGTTAAAAATTATTGAGGCGATTTTATGGGTTGACGGTAAACAGGCGATCGACATAGACAGGTGAATTTTTTTGGCTGAAAATGTGTCATAAAAAAAGCTCACGGAAATTCACCCGTGAGCCTGGAGTGGGCGATGTAGGATTCGAACCTACGACCCCCTGCTTGTAAGGCAGGTGCTCTAAACCAACTGAGCTAATCGCCCGTTTTTTCGTTCTGTATCGGCTTCTTTTTTAAAGTAATCGAAAGAGGGATGATGATCAGATAAGCAATAACTAAAATGATCGGTGCCAGAGTCCTCGATAAGAAGCCGTTTACCGGGGGCTGAGCCATGATGATGAAACCGATGGCAATGGTGACCAGACCGATCAGAAAGAGATAGATATTTTTCTTACCGATAAACTCTTCTTCGATTTTCTTTTTTTTTGCTGCGACTTTCGCCATAGTAAAAGTTCCGCTTTTCCTGTCAAATGAGCAGCAAATATAATAATTGTTTTATTGCTAAGCAATAGAGGCTGGGATTAAAGTGAAGAAATTATCGGGCGTAGGCTTTCTTATATGAGAAAGAATTTTTACCGGCCTGTTCAAAATCGAGGTAATAAATTTTAGGTTGATGTTTTACCCGGGCAGGCTGATCGGCAAAATAGATCAGGTATTTGGATTTTATTTTAATCTTCATTTTAATTTTCATGATACTTATTCCCTAGCTCTACTTACGAATTTCAAGGTCAAAATAGCCCATAACACTTTGTTTGCAAATGATATAGGTCACGTTTTATATAATATTGTCGTTAAAAAATGCCGTTTCTTTAGATTTTTCCTTTCAATATGCGCCCTTTTTTAATGGTAAGGGGTACGATTTCGGTATAAATGCGGAGCCACCTCTCGGCTCATTCGCTCTACATTCAGGGTAAGATTTAAAAATGTTTTCACTTCTTTAGCCCAGTACATTGGATTTACAATCAAATCCCGGAAAGGTATGGTCCGCAATTCAATGTTTTTCTTCTCCTTACAATAGGTGAAAACTTGTTGCAAATGAGCGCGGAATTCCTGAGCCACAAGCGCTTCATCCCCATTGGAATCATGCTGATTGAACTCCATAAGCATCTTATTCTGGGAGCGGATGATTTCATCCAGGTCCCGTTTCATAAAAATGATTTGGTAGTTAAACGTATCCGGTAAATAAGGCAGTAAATAAGAGATGACTTTAACCGCCTGACCCCGGGCCTGTTCCAACCAATCCGTTCGACCAGGAAGGGTTTTTACCAGGCTATGCTCGAAATACCCTCTGGGATTATTATTGTCCGCAGGACGAGCGTCGTCCGTGAACAGCGGGATTCCTCCGGCCTGCAGCATTTGCATCATTAAAGAAGTGCCGGAACGGGGCAATCCGGAAACGACATATATTTCTGATAATTGTTTCGGCATATACATAGATTTATTCTACAATTTTTACAGTTAGATGTTCCCGGAACCGGGAGGTGACAAAATTTCATATTAAATAAGGAATATGATAAGTCTTCCTATGGGAAATATCGCAAATGGATTAATTTAAAAGTACGGTTGCATTTCAAAAGATATTCGTTTTTAAACGAATTTGGCTATTTGGGTTTGAAAGTATTTTCGGGTAAATTATGCACGAACTAGAGGGTAAGGACAGAGCATGGCTAGGGATAGGTTATACGCAGGGATGAAAAGTAACAACGGGCAATTATAATGAACCGTAAAATATCCGTTTTAATCATTGAAGATGACCCTGTTATCAGCGAATTTATACAAACAGGCCTAAGGTATGAAAATTATGAAGTTACGACAAGTAATTCCGGGAATGGCGGCCTGGACCTGCTATATCAGAATTCCTTTAGTCTGCTTGTCTTGGATATTGTGCTTCCTGATATAGATGGTTTTGAAGTATGTCGTCGTATCAGAAATGATGGCTTTGACCTTCCTGTTCTTATGTTGACGGTTAAAAAAAATATATCCGACAGGGTCAGGGGACTGGATAGCGGGGCTGATGATTATCTTACCAAACCTTTTAGTTTTGATGAGTTGCTGGCGCGTATTCGGGCCTTACTGCGCCGAAGCGGAAAAATAAAAAAAGATCGAATAATAACCGCAGGAGTCCTGGTTCTTAATGCGGAAACCCGTGAAGTAAGCTTTAAAGACAGACGGTTGAACCTTACGCCAACCGAATTTGCTTTGCTAGAAATATTTATGTCTTACCCGCATCGCGTTTTTACCAGAGAAACGCTTCTAAATCGGGTACTTGGTTATGATTATGATGGAGGGACGAATATCATTGATGTTCATGTGAATCATTTGCGTCTTAAATTGGATGACAAGTTGCATCAAATAATTCGCACCCGTTATGGTGTGGGTTATGCTTTCTATCCTGAGGTGAGATGATACGAATTTTTGAAAAGCTATCCTTAAGAGCCAGGTTGGCCTTACTTTATTCAACCTTATTAATCGGCTCTGTTGTTGTAGTGAGTTATTATTCTTACTGGAATATCTGGCAGCTACTTATTAAAAATGAAACCAACCATATGAGAGCCAGGGCGAAACCAATTATTGAACATTGGCTGGAGAATCAAAAGCTGACGAATACGGATTCAATTTATTTTAAATTTAATGCTCAGAAGGCATTGGTATTAGCGCGTGATTTGACCTCCCGTAATTCCGTAGCAATTATTTTGAATCCCCAAGGGAAAGTCATTGCCGACGGCCGACGTTTACCCGAAGAGCCTGTTGCGCCTCATCCCGCTCTCCAATATTTTAAGAGAGCTTTATCCGGGATGAATGAGATTACTTATTGGAGTAAAGTGAATGAAAAACCCGTTTTGGTTATTTTAATTCCGCTGCGTCCCCAACCGGACAGTAAAACTGTTTTCGGTGTAATCCAGGAGAGTACCTCTCTCTCGGATATTTATGCTATCCTCTTTAGGCATGGCTCCATGCAAATTGCGGCCATGGCAATGGTCCTTGTTTTAGGTATATTCCTCGGGTATTGGTTAATCGGTCTGAGTCTGAAAGATTTACAGAATTTATCCTTGGCCTGCAGGAAGATTGCAGAAGGTAACTTTACCCAAAGAGCTGTGATCAGCAAACGGAAAGATGAGATTGGCAGACTGGCTGAATCATTTAATCTGATGATAGACAAACTGGAAAACTTATTTAATTCTCAGAAACGCTTTGTAGCCAATGCAGCCCATGAGCTGTTAACACCGTTAACCGGCTTAAAGGGATCACTGGAAGTTTTATTGCGTGGGGCGCAGGAAGACCCCCGGGATTTAAATCGTCTTTCCAAAGGAATGTATAAAGAGGTCAATCACTTAATCCGGGTTTGTGATCAATTATTGGGGCTTTCACAATTGGATAGCACTGCGAATGTGGAAAAGCAGTACATTGATTTAACCGTATTTATTCGTGAATTTGAACAGCAAGCAAAACCGCTTCTCTTCAATCGGGTTTTGAGCATTCGGGAAGGTCCTTCCCTCTCCCTTATGGCCGATCCGGATATGCTGGAACAGATTTTATTTAATTTGCTGACCAATGCCTTGCGACATTCTTCACAACAATCGTCGCTCGTTATAAGCTGGAAGTTGATTCCTGATTTTGTTGAAATAAGATTTTCCGACCGGGGCGAAGGTATGGATGAAGAAACTTTAGAACATGTGTTCGAGCCTTTTTACCGCTTAAGATCTTCGGCGAATATCCGGAAAAAAGGAGCAGGATTAGGCCTAGCTTTAACCAAATCCATGGTCGAAACCCAAGGAGGCTTCATACGGATCGAAAGTGAATACGGCAAAGGTACAACAGTATTTTTTACTCTTCCTTTATAATCTCTTCCTGGTTCCGGAAGCTTGCCTTTAACACTATTTTTTATTTTATCAGGTTTGCTGATTTTGTAGTGGTGATTCTCTTAACCGGGCTTTTATTCTATCTGTACACCATTAAATTCCCAATATGTTTGAACCGTATTTATCCGTAAACTTAATCATTTCTTAATTTTTCCTTCAAAATATCTTATTATCTTTTATTAGAGAGTACGGGATAAATCTTGTTTATTCCGATGAGAATATTTGGATGTCGCAAAATCGGGCAAAGGACATCATATTGATTATAAACAGAGGACGATGGACCTGAAATTAAACTATTTTGGGAGAATTTTATGTACAAGTACGCTCTCGTTAAAAAAGTAGTGATATATTCGGTGGAAATAATTTTTTTCCTGACCGGTTGTGCTCCGGGGCCTCCATTGCCACCGTTTTTACCAGGGCTTGGCTGGTTGGTTGCCGGGCTTGCGATTGGGCTAGGTATAATTCTATGGAAAAAAAATACTTTAACAGCGCCGGTAAAAACGCACTATGTAACCGAAATTTTAAATACGATCAATCAACATTTACAGAATCTGGAGAAAAGAATGAATCAACTGGAGAAGAAACTGGATCAAAACATAAAACAAAAATCCAATAAATGAGGAGATGAGTTATGAATAAGATAATTGAAGCAGTTATTTTTGTGGCCGTTTTAGGAAGTTTTTGTATCGGTCAGAACATCCCGGTTCCGCAGAATGTTTCTCCGCCAATATTGCTACAGCAAAATCCTGTGCCCGTTGGTAATAAACCGCTTCCGCCTGCCCCGGAAGCTACGCTACCTCCGTCGTTTTCACCCCCTTCAGCTCCAGGGATTCCGGTAATTCAAACTATTTCAGCTAAAGCATTGATGGAAAATTTGCCCCGCGCTTTGGTAACCGTCCAAAAACTAAGTACTCAATTCATGCCCGGGAAAGTATGGATTATACGCGCTCCGGACGGGCAGAGGGAAATAAAGGGAGGTGTGTTATACCAGGGTGTGGTTGTGGCAGTTCTACATTTCAGCCCTATGGATGGAAGCATATTACCTTCCGGTGTTAATTCACATTCGTATGTGGGGAATGTTTCAATTCAGTCAGTTAAATCCGGTTTATCGGCGGCCGTCAGTAAGCTAAAGATTTTGCCCGCGGCAGAATTTATAGAACCGGAAGCAAGCTGGTCTTTTCCTCTGGTTTATCAAGATTTTATTGTGGCACATATTAAAATTCTTTATGACGGTATTCATGTTATTCAAAATTATCCGGAAAACCAGGAAATGACTTTTTATGGTCAGTAAGCAGTTGAAAGAATACTGTGGATTTTGTAAGCGAAACGGACTATTGTTTGCTGCGTTATCGGCATGGGCAGTTTTATGGGCGCTGACTGGTAAGCCGGTCCGATATATTCCGGCCTATGTGGACTGGGATGCTATTGTTACGCTGTCCGGCTTACTGCTAATTACCACGGCCATAAAGGAAAGCGGTTTTTTCCACTGGCTGGCCTTTCGAATTTCCAAACATATTGCGAACATGCGCCGACTGGCTATGTTTTTGGTTTTTACTTCTGCTGTGCTGGCAATGTTTTTAACGAACGATATCGCCTTGTTCATCATGGTGCCTCTTACCTTAAGTTTGCAAAGTATTTCCAATGAAGATTATATAAAATTAATTGTTTTCGAAGCCATAGCGGTAAACTCGGGATCATCGCTTACGGCTGTGGGTAATCCGCAAAACATATTATTATGGCATAAATGGGGGCTTTCATTTCCCTTATTCATTAAGGAAATGCTGCCGCTTGGAGTTGTTTTTGCATTTTGGCTCGGTTTAGGTTTATGGCTGATCTTCCCCTCCGCACCGATAGATTCCATAAACGGGCGAAATCCAAAAATATATAGCTCTTCATTCTGGTTCTCGATTATTTTTTTAATAGTCTTTATCCTTACAACCGAGTTCAATTATGATAAATATTGTTTGGGATTTTTATCTGTTTATTATTTATTTTTTAGAAGAGATGTGCTTAAAAATGCGGACTGGGGACTTATCCTGCTTTTCATCATTATTTTTATCGATGTGAATCTTTTCTATCGACTCCATGTAGTTAACAGGTTTATGGCTGGTTTGGATTTGCAAAACGGCCGGGTTTTGTTTGTTTCCGGGGCATTAATTTCCCAAATTATCAGTAATGTTCCGGCTACTATTCTACTTGTGAATTATTCATCCCAATTTAAACTTATTACTTACGCGGTTAATATCGGCGGCAACGGTCTGCTTATTGCTTCGTTTGCTAATATAATTGCCCTGCGTTTTATAAAAAGTAGTCATAAATATCGATATTTTCATGAATATTCTATTCTATATTTTTTAGTAACGGCCTTTAGTGTATATATACTGTTGTTATAAAAAGGATTATCTGCTATCGGAATGCACAAGATGGATATAAACATAACCAAAATAAGCGAGAAATCGGGAATCCGTATGGGCTGGATGTCCTTATGTATCAATGTCGGGTTATTGGTTCTTAATTTTTTTATGGCATACTACTCGGGGAGTCTGGCTTTGTTTACGGAAACAGCCCATAATATTTTAGATTTACTGGTTTCTGTTTTAGTTTTAACCGGATTGCGGCTTTCCCAGCGAAATCAACGTGATTTCCCCTACGGTTTATACAAAGTGGAAAACATGTTGCAAGCCATCATTGCCTTTAGTATTTTTTTCACCGGATACGAAATTGTTCGTAGAGCTCTTATTGCGACTAATCACATAGTAAAAGTACAACCGCTTATGTTGTTGGGAGTAATGGTAGCTCTAATTCTGCCATATATTTTTAGCAGGTATGAAATACAGGTAGGCAGACAGATTAATTCTCCAAGCCTGATTGCCGATGCCCTGAAGGCTTACGAAATTAATGTTTATATATCCCGGTCATCCGATACTCAGCAAATATTAAGGGATATTTCCAAACAAAACTTTTGATACGAAGGAAATACTAAAAATAACCTGCAATTACGTGGATGAAGTTATCGGGGATATGTAGTAGAACCCGAAGAAGATCACAAACGTATCGAACACGGAACAAGGGAGTAGAAATGTTTACGCACCTGATTTTACCGGATATTCGGGAACTTATCCGACAAAAACAATGGAAAGCTCTTAAAACAATTCTTTCGAATTTGGCGGCTCAGGATATTGCTGAGCTATTGAGTATGCTGGAAGCGCAGGATATGGTTTTTGTATTTCGGTTACTTCCTTCAAAAAAAGCATCGGATGTGTTTGCTGAAATAGGTCCTTCGTTACAGGAATTTCTATTACGCCATATTGCGGATAAGGAAATTAAAGAACTGGTTCAGGAACTCCCTCCGGACGACCGGACAGCTCTGTTCGAGGATTTACCGGGACGTTTAGCACAAAAAACGCTGAATTTGTTATCTGCTGAAGAACGTAAAGAAGCCTTGCAATTATTAGGCTATCCTGAAGACAGTGTGGGAAGATTAATGACGCCGGACTACATTGCCGTTAAGAAAGAATGGACCGTCGAACAAGCTCTGCTGTATATCCGCCGCTACGGTAAAGATGCGGAGACCCTCGATATGATTTATGTGATTGATGACGAAGGGAAATTAACGGACGATATTCCCATTCGAAGATTTATTTTGGTTGAACAAAATAAATTGGTTATGGATATAATGGATTATTCTTTTGTCTCAATAAAAGCAATGGAAGACCAGGAAAACGCATATAATTTAATTAAAAAATATAACCTAACCGTTTTGCCTGTGGTAGATAAAGAAGGGGTCCTGCTGGGAATCGTTACAGTGGATGATATTCTGGATGTCAGTGAAGAAGAGGTTAATGAAGATTTTCAAAAAACATCGGCCATTTCACCAATAGAGGAAAGTTACTATAGCGTATCTGCTGGAATGCTTTATAAAAAAAGAATAGGCTGGCTCTTCGTGTTATTAATAACCGATTTTTTGTCTTCAAGCATAATAGCTCATTTCGAAAATGCTATAAAGGCAGTCATTGCCTTGGCCTTTTTTATCCCGGTTTTAATTGACAGCGGAGGTAATATTGCCGCCCAGTCTTCAACCTTAATTATTCGGGCCCTGGCCACAGGGGAATTAACGATAAAAAGCTGGTTTAAGGTTCTAAAAAAAGAGTTGCTTATTGGTTTAATGATAGGACTGACTCTTGGGGTTATTCTATATGTTCGTGGATTTTTTTGGCGTGGTGGCCCGACTATTGGAATGGTTGTAGGAATATCAATGATCGGAATAACTATCTGGTCAAATTTATTGGGGAGCATACTTCCGATCATTTTGACAAAATTTAAATTAGACCCGGCAGTGATAAGTAGTCCCTTATTGACAACCGTAGTGGATTCAACTGGATTGATTATATATTTTACACTGGCCCAATTTGTATTTCATCTGGCATAATGGAATGTCATAAAGTAAGCCGGTTAAGAATAAATAAATACCAGCCTTCGTATGTAACGGATATTTTTTATATTTGTCAGTCAGATGCGATTCGGTTAAACTCATTAAGCAGGTTTGACCTAATAGACAGAAAAAGGGTTTTTTCGAAATATACGGAAAAACCCTTTATCAATCCGAACCGACAATATATTATCCCAAGAAATGTTCCGCTTCCAGAGCGGCCATACAGCCGGAGCCGGCCGCAGTCACCGCCTGACGATAGATGGCATCCTGGACATCGCCGCAGGCAAAAACGCCTTCCACATTGGTTTTGGTTGTACCGGGGATCGTTTTAATATAACCCTTTTCGTCGGTCTCAATCTGATCTTTAAAGATACCCGTATTGGGATTATGACCAATGGCCATGAAAATACCGTCGATAGGCATTTCGGTTATTTCCCCGCTTTGGGTATCCTTGAGTTTGACGGAAGTTACAAAATCTTTGCCAAGGATATCGACAACGACTTTATTCATGGCGAATTCAATTTTAGGGTTGGCCTCCGCTTTTTCGATCATATATTTTGAGGCCCGAAAGGCGTCCCGGCGGTGGACAATGGTTACTTTGCTGGCGAATTTGGTCAGGAAGGTGGCTTCCTCCATGGCCGAGTCCCCTCCGCCCACTACGAGGATTTCTTTATCCTTGTAAAAAAAGCCGTCGCAAGTGGCACAGGCAGAAACCCCTTTGCCCATGAGACGGGATTCCGATTCCAGTCCGAGAAGGCGAGCCGAAGCGCCGGTAGCGATAATAACCGCATCGGCTGTATAGAGATTGCCTTCGCCGGTGATAGTGAAAGGACGTTTGGAAAAATCCACCTGGGTGGCCATCTCGAATTTTGTTTCACTGCCGAATTTCTGAGCCTGAATGCGCATATCTTCCATTAATTTTGGTCCCATGACCCCTTCGGGGAATCCCGGGAAATTTTCCACTTCCGTGGTAATAGTTAATTGACCGCCCGGTTCGCTGCCTTCAAGGACCAGAGGTTTTAATTCAGCCCGTGCAGTATAAATGGCAGCCGTAAGTCCGGCCGGCCCGGAGCCGATGATCACTACTTTATAATGCTGCGATTCGGATGCCGATGAATCCGGATTTTCTGATGTATTGGTATTAAGAGCGGTAAACTGCATGACTCGCTTATCCTTTCTGAAAAATAGATTCCTTTTAATTTTATACTGCCTCTTTGATGCTAAAATGTGAAGCAGGTTACAGGTTGATTTTTAAGTTACGATCGTATCGTAAAAATCTCAATTAAATAATAAATTTCTTTATTCTTTATTTCAATGGCCAAATTTTTGTAAAATATCTGCCAGGAAGAAAACAAAAAAATCCCAAAACATATTCCCGTTGTTCGCGGGTTTAACGAAAGGAAAACCGCATGATACGTAAAGGGCAAGTCTTACTGATCACATTTCTGTGGATGATCTTTGCCTGCAATGCTGAGAAGCAAACGATCCCCTCGGTTCATCACCCGCAATGGAGTCTCAATAAAACCATTTATGAACTGAATGTACGCCAGTTTAGCAATAGCGGAACCTTTAAGGCCGTTGAACGCCGTCTGCCTGCCCTGCAGGATTTGGGTGTAGGGATTATCTGGTTAATGCCCATTCAGCCCATCGGTGAAAAGAACCGAAAAGGTACATTGGGTAGTCCTTACGCGGTAAAAGACTATTTTAAGGTAAACCCTGATTACGGCTCGATGGCCGATCTCAAATCTCTGGTGAACAAAGCCCACCGTCTGGGGATGTATGTGATTTTAGATTGGGTGGCCAATCACACCGCCTGGGACAATCCTCTCTTAAAAGCTCATTCCGAGTGGTACACTCATGATTCAAGAGGGAAAATCAGCTCACCTGTAGCGGATTGGACCGATGTGGCTGATTTGGATTATACTCATAAAGATCTTTGGCTTTACATGATTAAAGCCATGAAATATTGGGTGCAAGAAGCCGATGTGGACGGCTTTCGTTGTGATGTGGCGGAAAGGGTGCCTCTTGCTTTCTGGAATCAGGTACGGGATTCACTGGAAATGATTAAGCCGGTTTTTATGCTGGCCGAAGGGGATGCTCCGGAATTGCATGACCACGCTTTTGATGCTACCTATTCCTGGAATCTTTATTATTTGATGAACGATATAGCCGGCGGTGAGAAGAAGGCATCGGACATAACCGGCTTATTAAACAAGGAAAAAAAAATGTACCCTCCGGGTGCCATGCGCATGCGTTTTACTACGAATCATGATGAAAACGCCTGGAACGGAACCGCCCTGGATCGTTTAGACGGCGGTTTTAAGGCCTTTACGGTTCTAACGGTTACCATTCCGGGTAAACCGATGATCTACAACGGTCAGGAAGCCGGTTTAAACAAAAGCCTGGCTTTTTTCGAAAAGGATCCGATAGAGTGGAGGATCAATAATTATCGCCGGTTTTATCGACGTATCCTGAATCTCTATCAGGCCAATCCTGCCCTGTATGAAGGTGAGATGAAGGAAATCGATACCTCGGATAAGGCTCATATATTTGCTTTTGTCCGTGAAAAAGATGATCACAGGATCGTTGTTATCTTAAACTTAAGCCCGCAAAGACGAAGCATAACCGTATCGTCTTCTTTGATTAACGGGACTTTTCTCGAATACTTCAGCGGAATGAAGGTACACTATGGCAGCGGTCATATGTTCGATTTGGAACCCTGGGCATACCGTCTGTTTATTAAAGAATAAAAAATTTTGTTTGTAATATTTGTTTCCATTATATTAGCCTAATAGCAAAAGGCAAACAGATTTCAGTGCCGGGAAGAGCGGTGAAAATCCGCCACTGCCCCGCAACTGTAAAAGCTGACGAAAGCCAGAATATGCCACTGTTCCGTATGGGCGGAATGGGAAGGCCTGGCCGGTAGGAAGAAGCTTGAGTCAGGAGACCGACTGGAATTTGCAATTCCCTGAGATTCTACGAGGGTGGAATACGGGACGAATATCCCACTTTTCATTTTTTCATCGCGATTACCTCAGAGATTATTCCGCAATTCGGGTCTCCTTCATCGGCTTTGTTTGCCCTGTATGACGAACCATAAAGCGTTGACAAGGCAAAAATCCATATGGTGTTTAAAAAATCTCTTCTCTATTGTTTCCTGTTGATTTATCTCGGATCCTCACTCTCCATGGCCGGTAATCGGCAGAGTATCCGGATACATGATATATGGACGATGCAGCCTCTTCCCGAGGTAATCATCATTGCCGGGAAGGATACCCTGCGAAGCGATCGGCGGGGACGTGTGTGGATCGATACATTAAATTCCGCTTGTCCAACTCTTATTCTGCAAAAGTCCGGCTATTTCTCGCGTGAACTGAGTTCATGGAAACAAAACAAAATTTATTATTTAGTCCCTCTTGACGCAGTAGACGAAATCACGGTGATTGCTCAACGTAGTTCGGAAGTTCCTCTTGCTTTGCCGGCAAATATTACCCGAATCAGTATCCATAATAGTGACCGTCTGTCCGGCTGTGCCTTAAATCGGATATTGACGATGTCGAACGGTCTGGTTATTAAATCCTACGGGGGAAGCGGTCAGTTGCAAACCATTTCAATGCGGGGTATGTCCGCGCAGCAAACGCAGATCATGCTGGACGGGATCCCCTTAAACAGTCCTCAGTTAGGTAGCGCCGATTTGGGTATGTACGATGCGGGATCCCTGGAATCCGTTGTTATTTATAGAGGAGGTAATTCCATTCTGGCCGGCAACGGAGCCATCGGCGGGACAATTAATCTGCACCCTCGTCTCCTGCAGAATAGTCTGCACTATAGCCTGAATCTTATGACGGCTTCTTTCGGTAATCGGCGATTGTCGTTCCGGTTGAACTTACCGTGGGGAGCGATACGGCAATCTGTGCAGATGATCCGCTCTTACGGAAAAAATGACTATTCGATTCGGAAGGGTAACCATTTATACACATTACAAAATCGTGATTTTTCCCGCATCCAATGGATACATCAATTACAATGGTCCGTAAACAAATCCTGGCAGATAAGCAGTTATCTTTCTTCGTTTAAACACAGGGGTGGATCTCCGAAGCCCTATTCGACCAATTCCGAAGTAACCAATCGGGCCAGAATGGCGCAGGATTATACGCTGGCCAAAGCGAAAATTGCTTTTCGCTCACAAGGTAAACAGTTTATGATTCAGGCCTATACCCGTAATGAGTGGATGGAATATAGCGATCCCCTATTGATCATCAATTACAAATCTTTGCATAGTCTTCATTTAAATCAAACCCTTGGCACCCTTTTCCGGGGACGCTGGCTGGTTACTCCTTCACTATTGGTGATGGGGGGCGGTTCATGGATACAGGAAGAGGTGCATTCCACAGAGGCCGGTTTGCATGGCCGGCAACATGCCAACGCCTATGTAAATACGGACTGGTTGCTCTGGCAGAGTCGGCCGGCGCATAGCCTGCATTTCAATTTTAGCTTGCGGGGGGATCGGTATTCAAACACAAATTCATTGTTGTTACCGGCAGCGGGGTTAAGCCTGGAATGGGGAGATTTCCGTTTTTTCCAGACCATAGGCCGTAACTATCGTATCCCGACTTTTAATGATTTGTACTGGGTGCCCGGCGGTAATCCGCAGTTAAAGCCCGAAGCATCCACCAATGCCGAAAGCGGAATACAATGGCAGAGACTCTTCGCTCCGGGGCAGGTTACGTTGCATGTGGACGGGTATTATAATCGGATAAAGAATTTAATTCGCTGGACACCCGCTTCGGGATATTGGCAACCCCGCAATATAGCCGGTGTGCTTAGTAAAGGCGTTGAAATCAAAGCCGCCCTGTCCAGCTCTGATGAGCGACAGAAATTGGTAGTTAATTACACCTATGGTCTATCCGAAAAAACACGGGCAGAGTTTCCCGGGGATCGGACGGTAGGACATCAGCTTCCTCTTTTACCGCGGGAAATGATTCATCTTTCGCTCATCAATGCATGGCATACCATTCGCTCTGAATTTCGTCTTTCCAGAATCAGCTTCCGTTACAAATCCCTCGTCAACCGGGCCGATGAGATTTTACCGGCTTTTAATAGTGCGGATTGGGATTTAAGTATTTCCGGACACTGGATGAATTACCGGATGCAAATTCTCTTCCGTATAAATAATTTGTTTAACGAGCAATATGAATGGATTAGCGGTTATCCCATGCCCTTACGCAATTTTGCACTTGGCCTGGGAATTTATCGCTGAATCTACGGTAGGATGATGTTCAAAGGATTTCTTTATAGGGTATTAACCGGTCTGGAAAAGGACCATAAACAGTTCGAAAAGGTTACAAAAAACGCAGGAGGAGGTAAAATGTTCAGATACGTGGTATGGGTAATGATGATTAGTGTATGGGCCCTGGTCGGTTGTGAGCGCAATCCTAATGATGCGCTCGATGGCTTGAAAAGTAAAAGTTCAAAAGGGGCCTTTATCATCAATGAAGGAAACTGGGGGCATAATAACGGTACGCTCTCTTACTATGATTTTGCAACCCATCAGGTGCAGAATTCCATTTTCAGGAAAGCCAATGGACGTGATTTGGGAGATACACCTCAAAGCATGGCCATTTATGATACGCTGGGTTTCATCGTAGTGAATACTTCCAATAAAATAGAGGTGATCGGTCTGAACAGTTGGAAAAGTGTAGCGACTATTTCCATGCCGGCCAACAGTAGTCCGCGGAATATCGCTTTTTATGACGGCAAGGCGTATGTTACCGACCTGATGACCCATTCGGTTTCGATTATCAGTTTATCCGATTATAAGGTTATCGGTACTATTAATGTGGGTCCCAATCCGGAAGAAATAATTATCAACGGCGATAAAGCCTTTGTGGCCAATAGTGGTTTTGGCTATAGCAACACCGTTTCCGTAATCGATTTGAAACCGGGCTTTTTGCTGAAAAATCTAAAAGTCGGAGATAATCCCGCATATATGATTCAGGATGACGGGGGATATATCCATGTCCTCTGTGGAGGGCGCTGGCCGGCCTGGGGTGATTCGACCGACAAAGGTACGGACGGCAGCCTTTATGTAATTGATCCGGCCGGAGAGCAAGTGGTCGATTCTCTTGCCTTGCCGGGTCATCCTTCGGAATTAACCTATGATGGTAATGAGAGTGCGTTTTTCATCTATGGCGGGCATATCGTATCTTATTCTACCCAGAGCCATAAATTGGTCAATGACTCATTAATCAGCGGTTATTATTACAGTCTGGAAGCCGATCCGGTAGGGAAGAAACTATTCGTACTGGATGCAAAAGACTATACCCAGAACGGGGAACTGAAGATATTTGATTTTAAGGGTATTTTGCAGGAAACGCATGTAGTGGGTATCACACCCGGAGCCGTTACCTTCGTCTATGATCAAAAGTGAGCGCCATGAAAAATCTATTTATTTTAACCGTTGCTCTGCTTTTTATCGGACAATGTACGGGAAAGGTGGGAGCAAAAAGGGGCGCAGCCCGGCAAGTTATATCCCTTTCTCCGAATATTACGGAAATTATATATGCCTTGCATCAGCAGAGCCATTTACTGGCTGTAACCGATTTTTGTGACTATCCGCCGTCGGCCAGAACTAAACCACATATCGGCGGCCTTTTGAATCCAAATATCGAAAGAATTTTTGCTCTGGATCCGAATTTTCTGATCGGCACGGCCGCCCATAGTGAGCTGGCAGAGCAACTCCTGCACGAAGGGTTACACACGAAAATCGTGAATAATGATGAGCTGTCCGATGTATTCGCTTCCATAGATTCAATCGGTAAGTGGTTGGATTGTCCGGCTTCGGCCGATAGTCTGAAGCGGCAAATGAAAGATTCTCTGGCTTATTACCAACGGTTAAGCCGTTCTTTAAAGCTCAAGCCGCCCGGGGCCATGTTGGTCATCGGCCGTCAGCCCGGTTCCATTCGCAATATAACCGTGGTGGGATCAAATAATTTTATTACTTCTCTTTGGGAAGAAATGGGAGGCAGGAATGCGTTTAACGACTTGACGGTGCGTTATGCCCAGGTCGGCCATGAAGCGATTCTGGCCCGTCAGCCGGATTTGATTATTGAATTTCGTTTCAAAGAACCCTGGGATCGGCAAAAGAACGAACACAATATTCTGGAATGGCAGCACTTTTCCGGACTTCGAGCCGCTTTTAACAAGCAGTTGTATGTGTTAACGGCCGATTACACACTCATCCCGGGTCCCAGAGTCTATCTTTTAGCCAGGGATTTTTACAGAATTCTGGAAAAGTATGAAGAACGATCAGAAAAAAATTGAGAGGTACCGGATGACGGAGAGATTAGCAAAAGGTTATCTCCAGGTATACACGGGTAACGGTAAAGGTAAAACAACGGCTGCGGTAGGTCTGTCGATACGTGCCTTGGGCAACGGCCTGAAAATCTATTTTGTTCAATTTATGAAAGACTATCCCTATGGTGAGGTCAAGATTTTAGAATCCTTTGCTCCGGATTTAATTTTAAGACGCTATGGAAATGATTCGTTTGTCTTTGAAAAAAAGCAGCCGTCAACAAAACTAAAGCGAATTGTACGTCAGGGATTAGAGGAAGCCGAGCAGGCCATGCTGAGCGGAAAATATGATCTGGTTGTGCTCGATGAAGTCCTGGTTTCCATCTATTTCGGACTATTTAGCACCGAAGAAATTCTTTCTTTTATCCGGAAGCGTCCGCCGGCAGTAGAGCTGATTCTTACCGGGCGCTACTGTCCGCAGTCTATAAAAAAAATTTCAGACCTCGTCACAGAAATGAAGGAAGTAAAACACTATTATAAACAAGGAGTTAAGGCAAGAAAAGGTATCGAATCTTAGCCCGAAACAAATGGAATTTAAATTTGAAATACGCCGATTTTTTTTTATATTCACACTTAAGCACCCGATAAAATCGGCCCCCAAATGCAACCGCTTTTCTCCTGCTATGGAGAAGAGTTCCTGCAAAACCGAGGTCTAAAAAAAATAAATAGAAGCCATTAAGGAGAACCGTCTGTTACGGCGAATTCAAGTGAGGTTGAAGTATGTTTTTGGATATGTTCAAGCACAAAGGTAAGTTTTCCCAGATTGGGGGTAAAAAGAATATAAAAGCTTATGAGAATCTTTATCTCTTTCTCAAAAAGCAGCAGAAAGAAGGCCACCTGCCGATTCATCCGGATAATAAATACTGGGGTGATAATGATCTGGCCAGAAATTTATATGAAAAGAAGTACTTTGTTAAGGATCTGGAAAACAAGCTGATCGAAAATCGTCCCGAAGATTTATTTACCCGTGTTTCCGCCTTTATTTCGGCCATGGAACCGGACCAGGAGCGGGCGGAAAAATGGGCTACCCGTTTCTATAATGATCTGTATCATGGATATTTTGTACCCGGAGGTCGGGTGCTGGCCGGGGCCGGAGACCTGTATCGTTTAAAAACCCTGTCCAATTGTTTTACGGCCCAGATCGAAAAAGATAATATCGAATCGATTTATGATACAGCTTACGAATGCGCCCGGACTTATTCTTACGGCGGCGGCATCGGGGTGGATATCTCTCCGCTACGGCCCAAAGATTCCATTGTCCATAACGCAGCCGACAGTTCCACCGGTGCCGTATCTTTCATGGAACTTTTCTCTCTGACCACGGGTCTGATCGGTCAGAGCGGCCGGCGGGGAGCCTTAATGCTGACCATCGACGTAAAACATCCGGATATCATAGAATTCATCCGCACCAAAAATATTCCCAATTGGGTCACAAGGCAGATCGTCGAGCAGTTGAAATGGACCAACCAATTTGACGACGATCAGCTGAGTGAAATCCAGAAACAGGTCATGGAAAATACCCAGGTACGTTTTGCCAATATCAGTATCAAGGTTTCCGATGAATTTATGCAGGCTGTGGATGAACAGATTACTTATGGGAAAGACAAGATTCTCATCTATAAAAAATTCAATAAAAGCCTGCTTAAAAAGGCCTATCAGGACGAGGGTCATCATTATGCTTACCAGATTCCGGCTAAAAATATTGACGAATACGAACGCTGGCGCTCGTTCGAAAATCTGAGCAGCCTGAATGATTTTCTTTTCAAGACTCATGAATTCATTTTAACCGATGATGATTTAAAAGATCCGTTTAAGCGGGATGTATACGGTGATCTGATCCTGCAATTGGAGAATGAGCCCTATGATCTGGCCATTCGCTATAGTGGTGATTTTATGCTCTATTTTGCCTCTCAGCCCACCGGTGAAATCCGACGTCTTGTTAAAGCCCGCGATGTATGGGATCCTTTTGTGGAAGGGAATTATAAAACCGCTGAGCCCGGTCTTATTTTATGGAGCCGGATGAGCAAATATTCACCGTCCAATTATGTGGGTCGTCCGATTACCTGTACCAATCCCTGTGCCGAAGTACCTCTGGAGAAAGGCGGGGCCTGCAACCTGGCTTCTATTAATCTTTCCCGCATGGTACGTAACGGCTTTAGCAAAGATGCGTATCTGGATTGGGACGAAATAAAATCGGTGACCGAAACAGCCATCCGCTTTCTGGATAATGTGGTTTCGTGGAATGAAATTTTAAATCCTCTCGAGAAACAACGCAAGGCGGCTTCCGAAACGCGTCGTCTGGGCCTGGGAACCATGGGTGCCGCCGATATGCTGAACCAACTCGGTATTGGGTATGATTCTCCGGAGGGCATCGAGATGGTTGAAAAGGTCATGAAATTAGTGGCGGATGCGGCCTACCAAACCTCGGCGAAACTGGCCGAAGAAAAAGGTCCATCGCCCATTTTTGATTATGAAAAATACCAGCAGGGTCCGTTCTTTAACGAATCACTCAGCGAAGAAACCAAAGCCATGATTAAAGAAAAGGGGTTGCGCAATATTGCCATGCTGGCCATTGCACCCACCGGTTCGATCAGTAATATCGTGTTGAGTTTCGTGCAGGGTCAAAAACATTATATGGGTGTGTCCTCGGGGATTGAGCCCATCTTTGCCCTCTTCTACACCCGCCGATCCGAATCTTTCGGTAATCAGTTCTTCAAGGTATTCCATTCTACGGTTCAGGCCTATATTGACATGCACGATTTGAACAGTTCTGTGGAAAATGCCCAAACCGAAGCCGAGCTGACCGAGTATTTACCTCCCTATTTCTTCCGTACCGCTCATCATATCGATGCCGAGAAACGGGTCGACATCCAGGGCCGTTGCCAGAAATTTGTGGATCACAGTATCTCCTCCACCGTTAATCTTCAGGAAACTACAGAACCGGAGAAAATTTCCAGTATCTATCTCATGGCCTGGAAACGGGGATTGAAGGGCATCACTATTTACAGGGACGGCAGCCGTTATCCTATTTTAAGTGTGGAAGGCGAGGAAACGGAATTCCAGAAAATGAAGAAAAAATTATACAAAATTCTCTTGGATAATTCGGAAGAAGAAGTTACATTACATGGCGATGATGTGATCCTGACTGCGGATGATCGTCTCACCACTGTATACCATTACCTGAAATCACGTATGTAAACTTTTAAGGCTTAGTAAGGGAGTGCGGATTAACCATGTTCAAAATTAAAAACAGCGAAATCAAGATCGAAGAAGTCAAACACGAAGAACCTCTGGATAATGTTACCGAGCATGTGGCGGTCAGACCGGAAATTGTCAGCGCCAAAGTGTATAAGCTGCGCAGCGGATTTGTTAAGCACAGCGTGTATATCACCCTTGGTTATATCGAACAGAACGGCCGTAACCGGCCGATCGAGATATTTATCAACAGCAAGGACTTAACCAAGAATGCGGAGTATGCCGTATTGACGCGTCTCATTTCCGCCATCTTCCGCAAATCCTCTAATCCCGTATTTATCCTGGAAGAATTAAGCAGTATTCATGACCCGAACGGCGGTTATTATAAAAACGGCAAGTATATTCATTCTTTTTATTCGGAAATAGCCGATGTCATCGAGCGTTTCTTTAAGGAAATCGGTTGTCTCGATGTGGGAGAAGAACCGGCCATCCGGTTGGCTCCGCAGGTAACCGAAGCCCTGGAGGCGGCCGAAAATGCTCCGGAGGTGAATACGGAATTCCAGATTTGTCCCGACTGCAATCAGCGTACACTTAAAATGGAGAATGGCTGCCTGACCTGTATAAATCCGGAATGCGGTTACAGCAAATGCGATAAGTAAAAATAGCTGCATTATATACGAATCACCCTGTTTGGACCTTTCAGACAGGGTGTTTTTGTTTGTGGCTCGGAAGGATAACAAACGAAACCATAAATTAAATCAAACCGGGAAAAATGTTACTCGCCGAACACATTTCTTTTGCTTACAACGGCCGGGAAGCTTTACATGATCTTTCATTTTCCGTGAAGAAGGGCATGTTTCTGGGAATTATCGGGCCCAATGGAGCGGGGAAGAGCACTCTGCTCAAAGTACTGATGGGTTTATTACAGCCCGGCCAGGGCCGCGTTTTGCTGCAGGGGAAAACCGTTCATTCTTATGCCTCCAAAGAGCTGGCTTTGTTACGGGCTTATGTACCCCAGTCTCTGAATATCCCCTTTACGTTTCAGGTGAAGCAGATCGTGGAGATGGGGCGCTATGCCCGTATGAAGCATATTTTTCATCTCGATGCGGAGTCCGTGGCGATCGTGGATCAAGCCTTACGCCAACTCGATTTATGGAATTTAAGGAATCGTAATTTCAGCCAGCTAAGCGGAGGCGAACAACAGCGCACTTTGATTGCCAGCGCTCTGGCCCAGCAGTCGGCGTTGATTTTTTTAGACGAACCCACTTCCTCCCTGGATTTAAATCATCAGCAACGAATCTTTCGGAATATCAAACGCCTGGTCCGGGAAGAACAAAAGACCACGGTGCTGGTAACCCATGACATCAATTTGGCTGCCCAGTTTTGTGACTATCTGATTCTGTTGTCCGATGGACGTATGGTTGCCCGGGGTAAACCGGATCAGGTGCTGCAATTCGATTTGATTCAGCAAGTATATGGCGTAAAGGTCTATATTGATATCAACCCTTTTACCAAATCAATCTACCTTTTACCCTATGAGGCCAACCAAAATGATACATAAAATCATTGGTAATTTTAGCCTTTTATCCCTGCTGATCATTCTGCCCCTGTATGGCCAGGAGACAAAAATCGTCAAGGTTCTGGACGCCAATTTGTTCGAAATTCAGGGCGGAAAGCAAATAAGGCTGGCCAATTTAATCTGTCCCTCTCTAACGGATACGGATTCCGTGCAACAAACCTTAGCCCGGCGCATTGTTAAATATGCCCGTGCCCGCATTCTTAAACGTTCTCTTCGTTATGAACCGGCTTCTTTACCCTCCGCAAATGTTTTAGCGGTCTACCTTTTTCTTAAATATCCGTTACAGGAATTATTCGTTAATAGGCGCTATCTGAAAGAGGGCTTTGCCGTTTTCGATTCTCTACCGCCTGGCAGATACAATAAACTTCTTCA